>Ga0070728_10000100_pt1 | contig 187739 bp, 176 predicted proteins | sample tdDd471_FD_66723 | JGI IMG/M metagenome (GOLD analysis project Ga0070728, IMG submission 66723) | Marine sediment microbial communities from the Atlantic coast under amendment with organic carbon and nitrate - tdDd47.1 | ecosystem: Environmental > Aquatic > Marine > Coastal > Sediment... | reverse complement strand
CCGTCCGCCTGCACATGCAGCACATCGAGTTCCGTGAAGAATCCCGTTACCCGGGCTTCTACTACCGCGGCGACTTCATGGGTCTGGACGATTCCAAGTGGAAGTGCTTCTGTAACTCCACTTACAACCCCGAGACTGGCGTAACGACTGTCTTCAAGAAGCCTTACGTCAAGATCATCCCCGACGCCTAAGTCTCTTAGGTTAGATTGATCATCCCGAGAGTGCGGGTCCCCCGGACCCGCACTCTCTTCAAAGTCTACCGGGGCTGAAAATGGTCTGAATCCGGGCCGGGAATCCCGCTCCCGGTCCGGGTTTAGGCCATTTTTTGGCTTGAAGCCTCAACTTTATTCGGGAGGAGTTAAGAGAATGTCGAATAACAGTATTCTCGTTGTAGGCGGAGGATTCGCAGGAATCACCGCCGCCCTTGAAGCCGCGGAAATCGGCTATGAGGTTTACATCGTTGAAACCAATCCCTACATCGGTGGTCGGGTTGCACAGCTGAATCAGTATTTTCCAAAGCTGTGCCCGCCGTCCTGCGGTCTGGAGATTCAGTTCCAGCGCATAAAGAATAACCCTAACGTCAAAGTCATCACCATGGCTGACGTCGCGTCCGTTTCCGGCTCTGTCGGCAACTACGACGTGAAGATCACGCAGCGTCCTCGCTTCGTGAACGAAAAATGTACCGCCTGCGGCGAATGTGAGAAGGCCACTTCCACAAAGATCGAGTCCGAATTTGATTTCGGTACCGGTTCCCGCGGTCTCGCGTACAAGACCCATCCTTTCATGTTCCCCATGCGTTACGTGGTTGACGCAGACAATGCGTCCGACACCGAGCTGGCTGCCATCAAGAACGCCTGCCCGTACGACGCAGTGAATCTCGAAGATGCTGAAAAGACTCTCGAACTGAGTGTCGGTGCCATCGTTGTTGCTACCGGATGGAAGCCCTACGATGTTTCCAACCTGACCAACCTCGGCGGCGGCGCTCTCAAGAACGTTGTCACCAATATGCAGTTCGAGCGACTGGCATCCCCCAACGGACCGACCAACGGCAAGATTCAGCGTCCTTCCGACGGTGCCGAGCCCAAGAAGATCGCGTTTGTGCAGTGTGCCGGTTCCCGTGACCAGAATCACCTGAACTACTGTTCGTACATCTGCTGCATGGCTTCCTTGAAGCATGTCCGTTACGTCCGCGAGCGCAGTGACGCCAACGTCACCGTCTACTACATCGACCTGCGCACCCCCGGTCGCTACGACAAGTTCAAGTCCATCACTGAGCAGGATGACAAGCTCAATCTGGTGAAGGGCAAGGTCGCCGCTATCGTCGAAGATGCTACCGGCAACCCGATTGTCACCGTTGAGAACGCCATCACCGGCATCAAGTCTGACGAAAAGTTCGACATGGTTGTGCTCGCCACAGGCATGCAGCCCAGCCTCGACGGCATCCCGGCACCTGCCGGTTCCGTTGACGCCGACGGTTTCGTCATCGATGGCGAGGGTATCTTCGCCGCCGGTTGCGCCAAGCAGCCGCTTGATGTCATGAAGACCGCCCAGTCCGGCACCGCTGCCGCGATGAAGGCGATTCAAACCGTGGTAGGGAGGTAACCAATGGCTGAAAAGCTTGGAGTATATATCTGTGGAGGCTGTGACATCGGTGCCAATATCGATGTTGACGGTCTGGCCGAATTCTGCGCCAACGGCAAACACTCCGCCGCTGTGGCTGTGGCCAAGTCCAACCCTGTACTGTGCAGCCCCGAAGGCAAGGCCATGATTGAGGCCGACATTGCCGAGCACGGGCTGGATGGTGTTGTCTGCGCCGCCTGTTCCCCCCGCGCCAAGTGGGATGTGTTCAAGTTCGCCGATGATGTCCAGGTCGAGCGCGTCAATCTGCGCGAGCACTGCGTGTGGTCCTATCAGGAAGACCCGCAGTTCCCCGGTCAGATGGAAGTCATCGCCAAGGACTACACCAACATGGGGATCATCAAGCTCAACAAGAGCAACATCCCCGAGCCGGAACTTCCGGATGCCTACAAGACCATCATGGTCGTGGGTGGCGGTTTCACCGGCATGAAAGCGGCTCTCAACGCCGCAAGCATGGGTTACCCGGTCATGCTGGTCGAGCAGGCTGACACCCTCGGCGGCAAGGCTGCCACCATGTACAAATCCTTCCCCCTGGGCGCACCGTTCAGCGAGCGCGAACAGGAAATCGGCATCGACGCATTGATTGCCGAGGTTGAAGGAACTGAAAACATTCAGATCATTACCGGTGCTACCGTTGAAGCTCTGGCTGGCGCTCCGGCACAGTACAAGGCCACTGTCGGTGGAACCGAGTACGAAGTCGGCGCAGTCGTCATGGCTACCGGCTGGGTTCCGGGCAAGCCTGAATTCCTCGCTCCGCTGGGTTACGGCACCATCAAGAACGTCGTGACCACCGCAGAGTTGGAAGCCATGGCTGCCAACGGCGGCATCAAGACCGCTGACGGCAAGACCCCGACATCGGTTGCCTTCATCGTCGATACCTCCCTGTTGACCAAGGACGTTTCCTACGGCCCCTGCGGCGAAGCCTGCGAGGCTCCCGAGGACATGCCGTGTGACGACACCAAGGAAGACGAGGAAGAGTGCGACACCTTTGTTTATGAAGATAAAGAGTCCGCCAAGCATCTGGCATACAGCTCCGAGCTGACCTCTCTGGTCGCCTTGAAGCAGGCCAATTATGTGCGTGAACTCGCTCCGAATGCCATGGCCTACGTGATCTACGATCACATGATGGTCCCCGGCATCAACGAGAAATACTATCAGGCCGCTCAGGATGATCCGGGCGTCATGCTGACCAAGGGTACTGTCACCGGCGTCGAAGAAGCCGGCAGCAGTGTGGTCATCAAGGCCAAGGATACCCTGCTGGGCGCAGACGTGGCAATCTCTGCCGACCTCGTTGTCGTGCCGACAGCCATTGTCCCGACCACTGCAGCCAATCCGACCATGAACTTCGTCTACCGTCAGGGTCCGGCATTCCCGGATCTGGAACTGTTCGACGGATTTGCGGATTCCAACTACATCTGCTTCCCCTACGAAACCCGTCGTACCGGCGTTTACGCAGCAGGTTGCGTACGTCAGCCCATGGGTCTCGGTCTGGCAGCAGAAGATGCCGCCGGTGCCGCCCTCAAGGCTATCCAGTGCATCGAATCCGCTAACCGCGGTATGTCCGTGCATCCCCGCTCCGGCGACCTGAGCTTCCCCGAGTTCAACTTCATGCGCTGTACGCAGTGCAAACGTTGCACCGAGGAATGCCCGTTCGGCGCTCTGGATGATGACGAGAAGGGTACGCCGCTTCCGAACCCCACGCGTTGCCGCCGTTGCGGTACCTGCATGGGTGCATGTCCGGAACGCGTCATCTCCTTTGCCAACTACGGCATCGACCAGATCGGTTCTGCCATCAAGGAAGTCAAGGTTCCCGATTCCCTGGACGAAGGCGGTCCCCGCATCATCGTCCTGGCCTGCGAGAACGACGCCTACCCGGCACTCGATATGGCTGCCATGCGCGGCAAGAGCTGGAGCCCCTACGTGCGCTTCATCCCGGTCCGTTGCCTTGGTTCTGTCAACGCAATTTGGGTCGCCGATGCCATGTCCAAGGGTGTTGACGGCGTGATGATGCTTGGCTGTAAGTATGGTGACGATTACCAGTGCCACTTCGTCAAGGGTTCCGAGCTGTGTAACCGCCGCAAGGAAAACATCGCTGAGTCTCTCGGACGTCTGGGTGTCGAGCCCGAACGTGTCGAACAGTACGAAGTCTCCATCGACATGTACGACCAGGTTCCGGACATGATCGACGAGTTCGTTGAGAATATCACAACCAACTTCGGCCCCAACCCGTTCAAGGGCTACTAGGAGGTACGGCATGTCAAATACCGTCAAGGTACAACCGGACCTTAACTTCGTTAAAGAGTTGCAGGCCGTCGGCGGCGACTCTCTGAAGAAATGCTACCAGTGCGCCACATGCTCTGTCGTGTGCCCGCTGTCCCCGGCTGATAATCCTTACCCGCGTAAGGAAATGGTCTGGGCGCAGTGGGGTCTGAAAGACCGTCTGGTCAATGATATCGACATCTGGCTCTGCCACAACTGCGGCACATGTTCCGACCTGTGCCCCCGCGGCGCCAAGCCGGGCGACATGCTGTCCGCCCTGCGTAACATGGCCTACCGCAATCTGGCTCCGCTTCCGATCATCGGCAAGCTGATGTCCAGTTCCTCAGGCATGCTGCCGCTGGCCGCCGTTCCGGCGATCCTCTACGGCATCATCTGGGTCATCATGGCCGGCAAGCTCGGCTCTTTCCTGCCCGAGTTCGCTTGGGACGCCGCAAGCCACGGCTGGGTTCCGGTCGAGGACGGCATCATCGCATTCGGTGGACTGTTCCCCGGCGATTACACCATCGACCCGGTCTTCATGGCAGTGTTCGCTTTCATGATCTGGGGCTTCTATGCGGGTGTCCGCAACATGCTCAAGGCGTTTGACGCGCAGCCCAAGACGTTCATCGTGGGCCGCAAGGACGCTCCGAACATGATCGAAGCGCTTATTGATACCGTGAAATACGAAATCCTGCAGCACACCCAGTTCCTCGACTGCAATGACGAAGACGCAGACGAACTCGATGTGAAGCGCGCAACCGGCCACCGCTGGCTCATGTTCGCTTTCATCGCTCTGATGGTCGTTACCGGCGTCGTCGCCGGTAGTCACTGGGGCGGCTGGCTGCTCCGTAATATCGGCATCGAAGGCCTCGGCGGCATTGTGTCCGCAATCGGCCACACTCCGATGCCGTTCTACCACCCGATCAAGCTGCTCGCCCTCGTTGGCGCAGGTTTGGGTGTGTACGGCCTGATCGCGCTGACCAAGCGCAGGGTAAATCTGGACGAGACCAAGCAGTCTTCCAGCTGGTATGACTGGTACCTGATCACCTTGATCTGGACCATCTTCCTGACCGGTATCGGTGCCATGGTCTTCCGTGTCCTCGGCGCAGCCATACTGGCTTACCCGGTTTACTACGTACACCTGATCACGGTCTTCATGCTGCTTGCGTACCTCCCCTGGTCCAAGCTCGGCCACCTCGTGTACCGTACCGTGGCATTGTCCTACGCCAAGAAGATTGGCCGCATCCCCATGGGCGCTGACAAATAGTCGCCTTGGTGAACATTCAAAAGAAGCTTACTTAATTAAGGAGGCATCAAATGGCTGAAGCTAAGGTATTCCCCATGAACGCTTTCGTGTCTGTTCTTCGCGGCGAAGCCGCTGACCAGACTCAGCTCGATATGCTGGCTTACATCACCCAGGCTGAAACTCTGGACGCCGACGTCGCCCCTGTGGCACAGGCTCTGTCCAAAGCCTGGATCTACGAACAGGAACCCGGTCTGACCAAGTACGCTGAAGGCGATATCGCCAAGCTCGGCAATCAGGTCAAGATTGAAGCCCTGCCCGAAGGCGAGGCTACCCGCGCACAGGCTGTCCTCGACATCCTCGCAGGTCTGAAAGAAGAAAACGCTGCCCTCAAGGCCGAAGTTGAAAAGCTGAACGCCGAGAAGGACGAATTGGCTGCCAAAATCAGCCCGCTCGAAGCTCAGGTCAAGACCGTTGAAGCTCAGAACGCTGCTGGTGAACAGAAAGTCACCATGGCTTCTTCCAAGCTCGACGACATGACCAAGAAACTCAATGACCTGATGGCAGAAGTCGACAAGGTCAAGAGTCAGGGTGTTGTTGTTGCCGGTGTTGCCGGTGATGGCGCAGCCGCAGCAGAAGGTGGCGACGCAATGTCCACTGGCCCCGAAGTGGGCGGCGAACCCGAAGCCGATTTCGGCCTCGGTGGCGACGCTTTCGGTGGCGACAGCTGGTAGGTCGCAAGCCAAAGACAATATCAAGACCCCGCTTCGGCGGGGTCTTTTTTTTGGGGATGTGAATAAGCAGGGAAAGGTGTTGGGTTTTTTGGTTGTTTTGGGATATGGTCAGCCAGACTGTTATTTTTTGGCGCTGTGGAGGGTACCATGAAACCGACTGACCAGACTTTGAATGAGCAACTTCGAATAACTGAACGCGAAATTGAGAGTCGTAAGAAACTTTTGGGGATAGATCCGGGGGGTGAGGCCCTTTTGAGAGAGGTCAAGCCGCTGGTCGTTGCGGATCTTGATGGGATCGTTGAGTCCTTTTACGAGACTTTGGTAGAGCTTGATGGTGTGGCTCAACTGATTGGAGATGCAGAGAGCCTGTTTCGGTTGAAAAATCATTTGCGGGGGTATTTGCGGACCCTGTTCGATGGTGTTTATGACATCAATTATGTGCAGTCTCGGTTGCGTATCGGACTTGTTCACAAGCGTATAGGCGTGCCTCCGAAATTGTACATTGCGGCGTACAAAATCCTCAGTGGTTTGCTTGCGAACATTCTCCGTGCCAAGAATGACGAAGGGTGTGATATTTGTGGTCAAAGGGCTGAAGCTCTGGAAAAGATGATGCTGTTTGATCTGGTGCTTGTGTTTGATACATATATTCAGGGTTTGATGAACGAAGTGCAGCGCAGTCGGGAAGACGTGGAAAAGTATGCCAAGGATCTTGAAGAAACCGTGGCGCGGCGAACCAAACAGCTTTCCGAGCAGGCCCGCAAGGACGGCATGACCGGGCTATACAACCAGCGCAGCTTCTTTGAATATGTGCGTATGGAGCTGTCCCGGGCACAGCGTCGGAGCGAGCGGTTTGTGATCTGCTACGTTGATCTGGATCATTTCAAGCAGGCAAATGACACGTTCGGACATAAGTATGGTGATTCCATTTTGATCAACGTGGCAAAGGCCATGGAAAAGGTTTTGCGCCAAGAGGATATCGGGGCACGGTATGGCGGCGACGAATTCTGTATGCTGTTGCCGCAGACGACAATGGATGGAGCAAAGCCGGTCTGTGAACGTCTGGCCCAGACGTTCACGGAACTTGACGAAGAGTGCGGCGTAACCATGAGCGTCGGCATTTCGGAATTCGTTCCGGATTCAGGCATGGACGTTGATATGCTCATCAAACAGGCGGATAAGGCCATGTATGTGTCCAAGCAGAAAGAGGGGCATGTCATCACGTTCTATTCCGAAGAGATGGAATAGCCCGACGTTTTTTTTGAGTGAAACACCGTCCCTTTCAAATGAAGGGGACGGTGTTTTTTATGGTGGTGTTATTTGCGGTTGATGGCGAAAGGGCTGAACCCTTGGTCAACGGGCATGACTTCAAGGGAGTTTATGTTGATGTGCGGCGGCAGGGCGGTTGTCCAGTAGACGATCTCCGCGATGTCGTCGGGCAGGATTGGCTCGGTGCCTTCATAGACTCCTGCGGCTTTGTCGGCGTTCCCGCCAAAGCGAACGACAGAGAATTCCGATTCGCACAGGCCGGGTTCGATGTTGGTGACACGGATGGGCGTGCCAAGCAGGTCGGCGATGAGGTTTTTGGAAAAGTGATTCACAAAGGCCTTTGTGCCGCCGTAGCAGTTGCCGCCGGGGTAGGGATATGTGCCGGCCACGGAACCGAGATTGACCACGTGGCCGCGTGTTCGTTCGATCATGCCGGGGAGTACTGCGCGGGTCATGTAGAGCAGCCCCTTGATGTTCGTGTCGATCATGGTTTCCCAGTCAGCCAGATCGCAGGATTGGGCCGGATCAAGTCCAAGAGCGAGTCCCGCGTTGTTTACAAGGACGTCAATTTCGGCAAATTCGTCGGGAAGGCCCGCCAGCGCAGTGTCGATAGCGGATTTGTCCTGCACGTCGAAGCAGAGTGTGTGAACCGGTGCGGGGGCAAGTTCACTTTGGAGCGCTTCAAGACGCTCGGCACGGCGTCCGGTTATGACGATCTTCCAGCCTTCGGCCGCGTATCGGCGTGCCATGGCCTGTCCGAAGCCTGCGGTTGCTCCGGTAATGAGTACGGTTTTCTGCATGGTTCCTCCTTGGAAATGTGGCGTAAAAGGTATCGTAACTGTCTGAATGATTGAAGTCTTTTCTGATGCCGTATTTATCTGATCAATTGCCGCTATTTGTTCGGAGCATGAGTTGCTGTGTAAGGCCGAATCAAATACGCCGATATGGCATTATTAGCGATGAATGGTTGGCATGATGGGTGTTTTTTTGAACAAAAGAAAGGGCATTCTTCGTCGCGTCAGAGGTGTCGCTAAATAATGTTCTGTTTTTCATAAATGAAAAAAACATTGATCGGTAGATCAAATTAATGAGCGCAAAATAGACATTTTTCTCCAAATGATGTACTAAAGTACGTCCTGTCAAAAATAATCCATCATTTCGGTTTGTTGTATCGATGTTGGCGGGGATTGTTTTATGGGGCAGGGGAGTCTTTTTTTATCTGCTTGGATACATATGGCAAATCTTATTCTTGATGATATTTGTGTGCGATTCGGGGGGCTTCAAGCTCTTACCGACGTCTCTTTTTCCGTTTCCGAGGGTGAAGTCGTCGGATTAATCGGTCCCAATGGAGCCGGGAAAACGACCGTATTTAACGTAATAACAGGGGTTTATACCGCTTCATCCGGCAAGGTGACCTATGATGGAACAACCATCACCGGCCTGCGCCCGTATCAGGTGCTGTCCATGGGGGTTGCCAGAACTTTTCAGAACATCCGGCTTTTCCAGAATATGACCGCACTCGAGAACTGCATGGTCGCGCAGCACAGTCGGTCGAAAGTGGGCGTTATCGGGGCCATTCTCCGCAGTCCTTCCCAGAAGCGTGAAGAAGAACGCATTCAGGACAAGTCGCAGAAGGCACTTGATTTTATGGGCCTTGGCGACATCGCAGATGAGGTCGCGTCCAATCTGCCCTATGGGCATCAGCGCAGGCTGGAGATCGCCCGCGCATTGGCGAGCGAGCCGGATACCATTCTTCTGGACGAACCCGCTGCCGGATTGAACCCGGCAGAATCGCTGGAGCTGATGGAATCCATCGGACGTATTACCGAACTCGGCATCAACGTCCTCATGGTGGAGCACGATATGAAAGTCGTTATGGGTATCTGCAACCGCATTGTGGTTCTTGACCATGGTGTAATGATCGCGGAGGGGCTGCCTGAAGAGATTCAGAAGAACCCGGATGTGATTGAGGCATATCTAGGCCAGTAATGAGAGGCTGGCTGACAACTGCAACAATGGGAGAGAAATGATGAAACGGATTCTGTTCCTGGCCTGTGTATTTCTGCTGGCCGCTTCCACCGCTTTTGCCGGTGACGTGCTGAAACTCGGTTCCATGAGCCCGCTGACCGGCCCCTACGCCGCTGACGGTAATGACATCAAGAACGGTACCCTGACTGCTATCGAAGTTTTCAAGCAGGACGGCGGCATGCCCGGTTATGATGATGTCACCCTGTCGCCTCAGGACACCGCCTGCGATCCACGTCAGGCCGTTGCCGCTGCCAACAAGCTCATCAACGATGAAGTGACCGGCGTTGTCGGCGCATACTGCTCCAGCTCCACGCTGCCCGCATCCGAGCCGCTGAACGAGGAAGACATCGTCATGCTCACCCCGGCCTCCACCAATGAAAAGGTCACCGAACGCGGCCTGCCGTACATGTTCCGCGTCTGCGGCCGTGACGACGACCAGTCCAAGGTCGCCATCAAGTTCATGGTTGATTACCTCAAGGCCAAGTCCGTGTATCTGGTGGACGACAAGACCGCCTACTCACAGGGCCTCGCCGACAATGTTGAAAAAGCCAGCCCCGCAGCAGGCATCAAGGTCCTCGGTCACGATCACGTGAACCAGGGCGACAAGGATTTCTCCGCAGTCCTGACCAAGGTCAAGGCCGCCAATCCCGACGTTTTCTACGTCTCGCTCCAGAACTCCGCCACGGGCGCACTGCTTATCATTCAGGCCCGCCGTATGGGCATCAATGCCAAGTTCCTCGGCCAGGACGCCGTGTATCATCCGCAGCTGATGTCCATTGCCAAGAAGGACGCCGAAGGCGTTTTCCTGACTTTCGGTTATGTTGACACCGAAGCTCCGGCCTACAAGAAGTTCATCGCTGCCTACAAGCCCAAGTATGGTGATCCGGGTGCCTATTCCGCTTACTCCTATGACTCCGCCATGACCTACCTGCTGGCAGTCAAGTCGTGCGGTACCACTGATGCAGCCAAGGTCGCTGAGACCATCAAGGCAATGGACTACACTGGTGCTTCCAAGCAGATCAAGTTCAAGGCCAACGGCGATTCCGGTTCCAACTACATCATCCGCATGGTCAAGGGTGGCAAGTTCGTGAACTACTGGAACCCGGCTACCGGCGAACTCTACTAAATCGATTTGATTTGGCGGCCCCTGCCTTTTGGCGGGGGCCGTCCAACCTCAGCAAAAAGAACACATGGAATATTTTCTTCAGCAATTGGTCAACGGCCTGACGCTCGGCGGTGTCTATGCCCTCATAGCCCTCGGCTATACCATGGTGTACGGCATCATCCAGCTCATCAACTTTGCTCACGGCGAGTTCTTCGCCGCAGGCGGATACATGGGCGTCATATTCATTTCCTGGCTCGCGTCGCAGGGCGTTGACCCGTATATCTGCATGGGACTGGGGCTTGTCCTCGCCATGCTCTACTGCGCGCTTCTGGCCATGGCGGTGGAGAAGCTCGCGTACAAGCCGTTGCGTAATGCCTCACGGCTGGCAGTTCTGCTTTCCGCGCTCGGTATGTCCATTTTTCTGCAGAACGGCCTCATGCTCACACAGGGCGTGTATGACCGTCCGTACCCCACGGAACTGACCCAGGGCGGTTTCCACTTCGGCCTGATCTCCATTTCCTACATGCAGATCATTATCGTGAGTCTGACCGCGATACTGCTGATCGCCCTCAACATGCTGGTCTTCAAGACCCGCATCGGCAAGGCCATGCGTGCCACTGCTCAGGACAAGGTCATGTCCGCACTGGTCGGGATCAATTCGAACCGCATCATTTCCCTGACCTTCGCCATCGGTGCCGGCCTTGCCGCTGCCGCAGGCATCATGGTCGGATTCTATTACGGCTCGGTGAACTACTCCATGGGCTTTGTTCCCGGCATCAAGGCGTTCGCCGCCGCCGTGCTCGGCGGTATCGGCAACATCACCGGTGCCATGGTCGGCGGACTCATTATCGGTCTGGTCGAGATTTTCGCAGCCGGTTATCTTTCCAGCGAATACAAAGACGTGTTCGCCTTCATTATTCTGATCGGGGTGCTCTACTTCAAGCCCACCGGCATCATGGGAGAGAACGTTGACGACACAAGAGTCTAAAAGCGTCTGGATCGGGCTGGGAATCGGCCTGATCTGGTTCCTCATACTTCTGTGGCCGCTTCTGGGCATCAAGCCCGAAGGGCTGGAATTCGGCAGGACATGGTACGTCTTTATCCGTGTGGCCATTGCCGCGCTGATCTTCGTGACCTTCTATCAGCTCAAGGAGCGTGGTTCTCTCGACAGTGTGCTTACCCCTGTGAGCAATGCAGGCGGCTCGATCAAGCGCCTCTATGAAGCCACTCCCAAATGGATTCCCATTCTTTGCGTGCTCGGCCTTGCCCTTGCCTACCCGATGATGACCGGACGTTACGGACATGATGTCGCCATCAGTGTGCTCATCTACATCTGCCTCGGCCTCGGCCTGAACGTTGTCGTGGGCCTCGCCGGATTGCTTGATCTCGGTTACATCGCCTTTTACGGCGTGGGAGCGTACACCTACGCGCTCATGTCATTGCATTTCGGCCTGTCTTTCTGGCTCTGTCTGCCTGTAGCAGGCCTTCTTGCCGCCATCGCAGGCTGTATCATCGGCTATCCGACTCTGCGAATGCGAGGTGACTACCTAGCTATCGTGACGCTCGGGTTCGGTGAAATAGTGCGCCTCATCCTCAACAACTGGATGCAGCTGACCAACGGTCCCAACGGCATCATGTCCATCAAACGGCCCACGATCTACTGGCCCGATTTTGCCGATGGCTTTGCTTTTGAACTCCTCAAGATCAAGAAGCTCTGGGCGCTCTATTACGTGATTCTCGCCATCGCGATTTTTACCATCATATCCGTCTACCGTCTCAACTTTTCGCGTATCGGCCGGGCTTGGGAAGCCATCCGTGAAGACGAGACCGCAGCCGAGCTCATGGGCGTGAACACCTTTCTGCTCAAGCTGCTCGCCTACGCCATGGGTGCGACATTTGCCGGATTCGCCGGAGCTTTCTTTGCCGCGCGCATGCGGTTCGTCGGTCCCGAGTCCTTCAGCTTCCTTGAGTCCGCCATGGTGCTTGCCATGGTTGTTCTCGGCGGCATGGGCTCCATTCCCGGCGTCATCCTCGGCGTGATCGCGCTGGTGGCCCTGCCCGAGGCGTTCCGTGAATTCGAACTCTACCGCATGCTCGTTTTCGGCGGCGTCATGACCGCAATGATGCTTGTCCGTCCGGCTGGACTGTGGCCCGCCAAGCGCGTGGGCCGCCGCTCCGAAGAAGCGGAATAACAAAGCGAAAGAATATGTCAGAAAAACCGATACTCGAACTGAAAAACGTCTCGTCGCATTATGGGCGAATTCAGGCTCTCAAGTCTATTTCCATTAAGGTGTTCCCCGGCGAAATCGTGTCCATCATAGGTGCGAACGGCGCGGGCAAGTCCACCACGCTCATGACCATCTGTAACGTCATCAATGCCTCTGAAGGCGATATCTTTTACAAGGGCGAGCGCATCAACGATGTCGCGTCCGACATTCTGCCTACCATGGGACTCTGCCAGGTCCCGGAAGGGCGGCGAATCTTCCCGCGCCTCACCGTGCTCGAAAATCTCGACATGGGGGCCTTCTTCAGAAGGGATTCCGCACGCATCAAGCAGGATATCGAGCGCGTTTTCGAGCTTTTCCCGAAGTTGAAGGAACGGCGCAAGCAGCTTGGCGGGACTCTTTCCGGCGGTGAACAGCAGATGCTCGCCATGGGCCGTGCGCTTATGAGCAGCCCCAAGGTATTGCTTCTCGATGAACCGTCCATGGGACTCGCGCCGCTGCTCGTCCAGCAGATTTTCGACATCGTCAAGATGATCAACGAGCAGGGCGTTACCGTCGTGCTCGTCGAACAGAATGCCAATCTTGCGCTTCAGTGTTCCCAGCGCGGTTACGTGCTGGAGACCGGCTCCGTGGTCATGGAAGATGACGCGGACAAGCTCTTGACCAATCCCGACATCCGCAAGGCATATCTCGGCGAATAGGTCGGGGTGCGTATAGGCATGCCTCCGGCGGCCCCTTCGGGGGGACCGCTGCGCGGGGCTGTTTCGCTTCGCGACCCTTCCGGGGGACCAGAGCGCTGCTCTGGACTCGCCAAAGGCCGAGGGCCTTTGGAATCCTAGTGCGCCTTCGGCGGGTGCGTTGTTTGTGGAGGGGGGGAGTGAGGTTGGATGTACGGCGTTCCGAAACAATCGAAGCCGCCAGTTGCAAGAAATGAAAAGCAACTGGCGGCTTCGATTGTTTCGGAACAGTGCCCACGCCGCGTGGGGTTTGTGTGGGAAGTTCGAAAAAGCGTCCTTGCGGCGTGTCTTACACGGGCAAGTTGGGTTTGGTTTTTTCTTTTTAAATAAATTCTGTTTTGAGCCGGGGGAAATGGCTGTCGATGTTTCGTGAAACCGCACGAACTTCGACCCATTTCCCCCGGCTCAAAACCTTCGCCGAAGGCGCGCCAAAAAGCTTTGGAGATTCCCAAGAACCTTTCTCGAAAGGTTCTTGGGCCGCCGGAGGCATTCTTTTATTCTCTCTTACAATTCGTCTCCGCAGGCGGCGCCGGAGGCGAAGGCCCACTGGAGGTTGTAGCCGCCGAGATGTCCTGTGACGTCGAGGGCTTCACCGATGATATGCAGACCGGGGATGTCCCGGGCTTCGAAGGTCTTGGATGAGACGGCGTTGGTGTCGATTCCGCCGACGGTGACTTCTGCCTTGGCATAACCTTCGGTGGAAGCGGGGTTGACGCGCAGGTTGTGGATGCGGTCTGCGGCGACTTCGATTTGCTGTTTGCTCATCTGGCTGACGGTGGCGTTGGCGATATTCTCGGAGAGCAGATGCGCAGGCAACCGCTTGGGCAGTACACGGGCGAGCAGGTTTTTGAACTGGATGTTGGAACTGCGGTGTTCTTCAATGAGATCGGGCACGGGCTGACCGGGCAGGAAGTCGATGAAGATAGGGTCGCCGTTGGTCCAGTAAGATGAAATCTGGAGTGTTACCGGACCTGAGATGCCTTTGTGGGTGAACAGGAGCGGGTCGGTGAACGCGGTTTCGCCGCAGCGGATGGTGGCGGGCAGGGCGTTTCCTGCAAGGTCTTCGCACATGGCGCGCTGTCTTTGTGGAAAGACGAGCGGCACGAGGCCGGGGTGCGGGCGGAGAATGGGCAGGCCGAACTGCTTGGCAAGCCGGAACCCGAGGTCCGAGGCACCGACCTGCGGCCACGACGGGCCGCCGAGCGCGATGACGAGTTTGTCGGCAGTGAATATTTCGCCGGTGTCCACGCGGTAGGGGCCGGAGCCGTCTACTGAGGCGACGTTATGCCCCAGAAGGAAATCGACGCCGAGTTTTTTGCATTGGTCCACAAGGATTCCGGCGAGGCGTCCGGCACCTTCGCGGGTGAACAACTGTCCGTGGTCGCGTTCCTCGTAGGAGATGCCGTGATCGGCGAAAAATCCGATGACATCCCACTGGCTGTGCCGGGCAAGGGCTGATTTGACGAAATGGGGGTTGGCGCAGATGTAGTTGTGCGGCTCAACTGTCATGTTCGTGAAATTGCATTTGCCGCCGCCGGAAACGCGGATTTTCCGGGCGGGTTTGTCCGAATGATCGATGATGGCGACGGAGCGGCCGTTTCGGGCTGCGTGCATGGCGCAGTAAAGGCCGGATGCGCCCGCGCCGAGAATTATGATATCGTAGGTATTGGTGTCAGTCATGATGGGCGGACAGTATCAGGGAAGTTGACGGGCCGCCAGTCTCTGAAAACCGTCTTCCCTTCCGGTGAAGTTTTTGATACAAGCGACGGACTGATAGAGAGAAATAGGAGGATGCTATTATGATGGGTTATTTCTGGTTTTTCCTTGGTTTGTTCCTGACCATCAGCGCGCTTGTCGTGATCAAGGTCAGCTCGCCCAACGAGAAATAAAAGTTTTCGCCGTCTAAGCGGCACAGCAAGGGGGGATCGGCGATGGGCCGGTCCCCCCTTTTTTCATAGGAGATGCGGATGATTATCTATTCATGGAACGTTAACGGTTACCGGGCCGTCATAAAGAAGAATTTCCGGGACTGGCTGGACACCTGCGGTGGCGACGTCGTCATGTTGCAGGAAACCAAGGCCCATCCCGATCAGATCGTGGAAGAAGACCGTGAGCCGGACTCCTATTCCAATGCCTACTGGAATTGGTCGAAAAAAAAGAAGGGGTATTCAGGGGTTGCCTGTTTTGCCAATCCTGAGCCGCTTGAGGTGAATATAGGGTTACCTGATGAGCGTTTCCGCGATGAAGGGCGGGTGCTGCACCTCGAATATCCTGATTTTCATCTTTTCAATATATATTTCCCCAACGGCCAGATGAGTGATGAGCGGCTGGAGTTCAAGATGGGGTTTTATGATTGTTTTCTTGAACACGCGGAAGAACTGCGAAAAAGCAAGCCCATTGTGGTGGGCGGTGATTTCAATACCGCCCATACCGAGATCGATCTCAAGAACCCCAAGTCCAATGCCGAGCGTTCCGGTTTTCTTCCGGTGGAGCGTGCGTGGATCGACAAGTTCATCGACCACGGCTATGTCGATACGTTCCGTCTTTTCGAGGATGGTCCACACCATTATTCATGGTGGTCGTACCGGTTCAATGCCCGCAAGAACAACGCCGGATGGCGCATCGACTACTTTTTCGTGTCCGAGGAATTGAAGGACAGGGTCGTTCGCGCCTGGATCGAACCGGAAGTCATGGGATCGGATCATTGTCCGATAGGTGTCGAGATCGACGTTTAACAGGTTTCTGATAGACTCACTCCGGATGTTTTTGCCTGACTGATCGAAAATTGCACATGCTTTCATGGTGTGTGGAAACCGGATACTGTTGCATTTATGCCGAAATACTTGAAAAATTTCATCACGCTGGCAGGACTGATTATTGTCGGATCGTTTCTGACCTTTCTGTACAGCTGTATTACCGGGCTTGCCGACTTTGTGGGACGATTCAATCCCGTGTTGGAGCCGTGGGTTTTCTGGGGCCTTTTCATATCCGTTGCGGCCTGCCTTGCATGGGGCGGGGCAGTAGCTTTTCTGCGTCCGCGCCCGCTGCTGGTTCATGCTTCGCCTTCGGAAGAGGAACTGCGACGTTTCCGGCTTCGACTGGTCAAACGGTTGAGGCGCAACCGATACCTTCGGGAAGCCGGTGTGAAGGTGGACGGCGAAGAGGATCTGGAGACCGCGCTTGCGGTGCTGGAGAGCCGGGCTGACGAAGAGATTCAGGCGGAGGCAAAGCGGGTGTTCATCGGTTCGGCTGTGGCACAGAACGGTCGTCTCGATACGCTGGTGGTACTGTTTTTGGTGACACGGATGGTGTGGCGGATTTCCAAGATATACAATCAGCGGCCTCACTGGCGGGAGATGGTGAATCTGTATGCGAATATTGCGGCGACATCGTTTATTGCCGGAAGCATTGAGGACTTTGGCGTTGATGAATATGTGTCGGAATTGATGACGCCGCTTCTGGGCGGTTCTGCTCTTGGTGCCGTGCCCGGAGCGCAGGCCCTTGCCGGAACGATCACGGAATCGGTTCTGACTGGTTCGGCCAACTGTCTGCTGTCGTTGCGATGTGGTATAATTGCACGCAATTACATGAGCCTGAAGCTGGATGCAGGCGGGAGCATGCGCCGTTCGGCCACGATCGAGGCCTCGAAGATATTTGTGAGCATGAGCGCGGGGACCGTGACCTACGTGACCAGACTGCTGGTGAAGGGCGCGACCGGTGCGGTGAAGTCCGGTTCCGGCAAGGTGGCACGGGGTGTTGGCTCGGCTGTGTCCGGTGCTGCCGGGGCCGTGGGGAACGGTGCCAAGTCTGCAGGTAAGAGTGTCAGGGATTGTGCCGGTGCCGTTGTCGGCGGCGTGACGGGCAGAGTGAAGCGTGCAGCCGATACGGCAGGACAGGCGGTCAGGAAGGTTTCCGATACCGCGAAGAACGTCACCGGGAAAACAGTGGGCACGGTTTCGAATACAGGTAAGAAGGTCAGCACGATAGCCAGCAGTGCTGTTCAGAAAACAGGTGACACCGTAAAAAAGCGAAAAATGCGCGTAAAGAAGTTGTTTTCTCGTCTGAAACGTTCGAATTAAATGAGAGTTTTTCATAAAACATACTGGACATATTTCCTATAACGGTGTTTATTGTTACATAAATGAGTTTATGGCGGGTTGGGGAGCCCGTTTTTGGGGAGAACATCGTTGAAAAAGTGCAGTTGATCATGATTCGAAAAGTTTTGCTGGCGGGTGTCTTTGCTCTTGTCATGGCTACCGGGGCGCTGTGCGCGGACATACAGGTGGTGACGGAGGAGTGGCCCCCGTATAATTGCGTAAGGAACGGGCGGATTGAGGGAATTGTCACGGAGGTGGTGAAGGCGACTCTCGAACAGGCAGGAGTCAGTTACGACATCGAAGCCTATCCCTGGGCCCGGGCGTACGAGATGGCCCGAACAGGCGAAAACGTCCTTATTTATTCCATCCTGAAATTGCCCAATCGGGCGGCCCACTTCAAGTGGATAAAGATCGATGGCCTTGCCGTTGAAATGGCTCTGTTTCGTCCGAAATACAGGAAAGACATCAACCTGGAATCGCTGGATGACGCCAAGAAATATCGAATCGGGGTGACCCGTGAGACTTCCACGCACCATTTTCTGCTTTCACAGGGGTTTGTTGAAGGCGCTAATCTGTTTCCTGTCAATTCCGAAGATTTGAATCTGCATAAGTCGGAGCCGAGTACGCGGCGTATTGATCTGACCACTGGTGATCCCTTGTCCCTTGCCCGGTGGCTCAAGATGTCGGGACTGCCGTCCGATTACTGGGTTAGGACGATGCCGCTTTTCGAGCGTCCCATTTACATGGCCTTCGGGTTGAATACGTCGGATGCGGTTATCGAGAAGATTCGTCAGGCTCTTGAGGAGATTCAGGCACAGGGTAAGGTGGCCGCCATCCTTCAAAGCTATCGCGAGTTGTTTGAGGTGCAGGACGGCGCGACCGGCGGTTCTGAATAATCCCCATGAAACGAGAAAGGCTCCCCGGAGGGAGCCTGTTGTTTTCTCGGTGCAAATAAAAGGAAGATGCTTTCTTATTAGCACTTGGCGTGCCAAAGTTTGTCGGCTGTTAGAAAAAATATTTTTATTCTTGTATTACGAGTGGTTGTGGTTAGGTTTTTTTGATTGCAGCAAGGGTGCGAAGGGTGGGCGTTCGTACAAAAATTTCAACTTCATGGTTCAGCCGTCGTCATGAGACAAAATTTTTAAACTCGTCAAGGAAGCACTCATTGCGGTGAAGGCCAGAAAAAAGGCTTCGGAAGTTTTCTTCCGAAGCCTCTTGTTTTTACAGGGTAAGTTTTTTTAGGACTGGGCTTTTTCCATGGCCCGCACAAAGGCGTCTCTTGAGCGTGTGATAACGTCTTCTCCCACGCAGAAGGCGAGGCGGAAATAGCCGGGGTAGCCGAAGCCGGTGCCGGGGACTGCCAGTATCTTTTCTTCCTGCAAGGTCGCGCAGAACTTGACGTCGTCGCCACCCGGTGCTTCGGGGAAGAAGTAGAACGCGCCTTTGGGCATGGTGTACTTGAAGCCCGCGTTGTCGAGAACATCAGCCATGGCCTTGCGGCGGGAATCGTAGATGGAGATGTCCACCGAACTGCCAAGGGCCTTGGCGAGTAGTTTCTGGGCAAGGGCCGGGGCGTTGACAAAGCCGAGGATGCGGTTTGCCATGACGATTGCGCCAAGCAGGGCTTCCCGTCCTTCAATGGCCGGGTTGACCAGCGCATACCCGACGCGGCCGCCTGCCATGCTCAAGTTCTTGGAAAAGGACGAGCACACGATGGAATATTCGTAGACATCGAGCAGGCTCGGAACTTCCACTCCATCGAACGCGAGGAAACGGTACGGTTCATCGGACAGGATGTAGATGGGCTTGTCGCGGCCTTCATTGTGCTTTCTCAGAATGGCGGCCAGTCCGTCGAGTTCTTCGCGGGTGTAGACCGCGCCCGTGGGGTTGTTGGGGGAATTGATGAGCACCACGCGGGTTCTGTCCGTGATGGCTGCATCCATGGCTTCCAGATCAAGCTCGAAGGTCAGCGGCTTGGACGGAACAGTGACGAGTTTGGCAGCGTGGTTTTCGGCGTAGAAACCGTATTCCACGAAGAACGGCGTCGGAACGAGCACTTCGTCGTCCGGTTCCAGCACGGCGCGGAAAACCGAGTTGAGCGCTCCGGCCGCACCGCAGGTGATGACCAGACAGTCGGCAGGAACGTCCACGCCCTGTTCCTTGGTGACTTCTTCCGCCAGCTTTTCACGGACATGGGGGTACCCGAAGTTGGGCATGTAGCCGAGGAAGAATGGTTCTCCGGCCTGTTCTGCAAGGTCGGCCAGTGCTTCCTTGACCGTGGGCGGCGGCGGAAGGTCCGGGTTGCCGAGGCTGAAGTCGTGGACAGCATCCTCTCCGAATTCCTTCTTCATTTTGATGCCTTCCTCAAACATCTTGCGAATCCATGAGGACCGCTCCATGTATCCGACCATTTGCGACGAAATAAGCTGCATGAAAATCTCCTTGTACTCTGATTGGAGCAGCCACTGTAAGGGAAAGTTCGGCGGCTCGCAATAAATGAAGACAGGGGCGGGCGACGTGTCCGTGAAATGGAGCCTGGGCTATTGGAGTCGTATTTCTTTCTTGTCTCTGACGCGCATTCCGCGTAAAGTCTCAAAAATATCTAGACTCCTGTTCGGCGTGTGTGGGGCACAACGCGAATTCCGCGTCCGCACACCGTTTGCGTCGCTCTCTCTTTTTATTGCGGTACGTTGAACTTATATGCGGTGCGGATACCAGCTCAGGACATTTTCGGGAACTCCCGCAGGGGGTTCCAAGCCCGTGGAGGCATTCTTGAAACAACGCGTTTTCGCCGGAATTCCCGACGTTCTTGACGAGCAGAAGTTCGCCCATGGCGGCAATCTGCGGCGCATGGCCGAGACGGCCGGGTGTTCTCCGGACGAGATTATTGATTTTTCCGCCAATGTGAATCCGCTTGGTCCGCCACCGTGGCTCGGGCAGGTGGTGGGGCAGGCCTTGCAGGCCGTTGACTCCTACCCGGACCCGGACAGCACGGAACTGCTCATGGCCGCATCCGAGGCGTACAAGGTATGGCCTTCGCAGGTCATTGCGGGCAACGGTGCGTCCGAACTGCTGTTTGCCATCGCCGCCATGGGGGGCTACCGGCAGGCCGTGATCCCGTCGCCGACATATGTTGATTACGGACGGGCGTGCAAGGTGAACCGGCTGAATGTCGTGGAAGTACCGATGCACGATGACTTCACGGTGGACTTTCCGGCGCTCGGACCGCTTCTGACTACCCCGTCACTGGTGTATCTGTGCAGTCCCAACAACCCCACAGGCACGACCTTTTCCGCAGCCGACCTGCGCGAGGTGGCATCCATGTTTCCGCAGTCGCGGTTCGTGGTGGATGAATCCTTTGCCGAATTTCTGCCTGCGGATCGGGACCGGCTCATCAGGGAAAGACCGTCCAATGTCATCACCGTGCTGTCTATGACCAAGTTTTTCGCCATTCCCGGCATTCGGCTGGGACTGGCTTTTGCCGATCCGGACGTCATCCTGCGCATGAAGCAGTCCATGCCCGCGTGGTCGGTGAACACACTTGCCCAGAAGGTGGGGGCGCGGTGCCTGCGTGACCGTGCGTATGCGAAAAAGACCCGTGAGCAGACTTCCCTGCTGCGGGAAAATCTCGCATCGGGCCTCAGGCAGGTGCCGGGAATCAAGGTCATGCCCGGTGAAGCGAACTACCTGCTGTGCCGGGTGGAGCGGATCGGGCAGGACGCGGTCCCGCTCATGGAACGGCTGCTGATCGAGCATCACATCGCCATCCGGCTGTGCGGCAACTATGAGGGACTGGACAACAACTGGTTCCGGGTGGCCGTGCGCAACGAGGCCGACAACGAACGCCTCATCAGCGCCATGGAGGCCGTCAGCGGAACCGCCAAGGCTCCTGTGGTGCGCCGGAAGAAGCGGACGCCCGCGCTCATGTTGCAGGGGACCAGTTCCAATGCGGGCAAATCCGTGCTGGCCGCGGCTTTCTGCCGGATATTTTTGCAGGACGGGTATCGTGTTGCCCCGTTCAAGGCGCAGAACATGTCGCTCAATTCGTTTGTCACCGATCAGGGCGGCGAGATGGGGCGCGCGCAGGTGACACAGGCCATGGCGTGCCGTCTCAAGCCGGATGTGCGCATGAATCCGGTTCTGCTCAAGCCTGGGTCGGACGTGGGGTCGCAGGTGATCGTCATGGGCCAGCCCGTCGGCAACATGAGCGTGACCGAGTATGTCCGCTACAAGCCGCGTGCGTGGGAGGCCGTGAAGACCGCCTACGACTCTCTTGCCAACGAGCATGACATCATGGTCCTCGAAGGCGCGGGCAGTCCTGCGGAAGTCAATCTCAAGCATCATGATATCGTGAACATGGCCATGGCGCAGTATGCCAAGGCCCGCGTGCTGCTTGCCGGGGACATCGACCGGGGCGGCGTATTCGCATCCATGGTCGGCACCATGAATCTGCTGACACCTGCCGAGCGCAACCATGTGGAAGGCTTTCTCATCAACCGCTTCCGGGGTGACGCCAGCCTTCTTGATCCCGCTTTCGGACAGATGTTTGAGCATACCGGCAAGCCGGTCATGGGGACCATCCCGTACATCCACTCCCTTGGGCTGCCCGAGGAAGACTCGGTTTCGTTCAAGGAAGGATTCCGGCCCGATGGAGAAAAATTCCCGGAAGAGGATTGCGTTGATATCGCGGTTATCGACCTGCCGCGCATTTCGAATTTCAATGACATCGACCCGCTGTTTGCCGAGCCGGATGTGCGCGTGCGTGTGGTCACGGACGCCCATGATCTCGGCACGCCGGACGCGGTCATCATTCCCGGCTCCAAGTCCACGGTTCCGGACATGAAGGTCCTTCGCGGGCAGGGGATGGCCGCTGCCATTCGCGAGCTTGCCAACAACGGGCATCGCACTCGCATAGTGGGTATCTGCGGCGGTTTCCAGATGATGGGCGAACTCGTGGACGATCCGTACGGACTGGAGTCCGAGACGACCCGTGTGGATGGTTTCGGCCTGTTGCCGGTGCAGACGACGCTCGCACCGGAAAAAACGCTTGTGCGGACATGGGGACAGCATTCCCAGTCAGGCCACCGGGTACACGGTTATGAAATCCATCATGGACAGACCAAGCCGCTGGCCGAGGATCTGCGCGTGGCTGTGCGTGACAACGAAGGAAATCCGCTCGGTTATACCCGTGCAGACGGACGGGTCTGGGGGACGTATCTTCACGGCCTGTTCGACAGCGACGAGTTCCGCCGCTGGTTCATTGACGAACTCCGCATGGAAAAGGGGCTGTCGCCTCTGGAGCAGGTGCAGGTCCGGTTCGACCTTGAAGACGCGCTCGACCATCTGGCGGGTGTGGTGCGTGAGGCCGTGTGCATGGACAAGGTCTACAAGGCGCTCGGGTTCAGCGGCTGCTGCACGCAGGCAAGCCTGTTCTACAAGCTCGGCGGGTAGTATCGTGAAGCAGAGCGGATTGCGAAGTGAGCGAGGCCGCTATTGGATGAATCCCTGCGCGATGCGGTCGATTTCTCCGGATGACTGCATTTGCAGGATGATCGTGTTGAATTTGCGGATGAAATCTTCGCGGTACAGGGCGTTGTAGCTTCCCGAAAAGGCGAGGTATCCATATTCCCGGTCAAGAACGGTCCCTTCGGCAAGTTCGCGGTCATAGGGCCACTTCCCCTGTTTCTTCATTTGTCTGACATTCCAGAGAATGGAGATGCGGTCGTTGATGTAGCAGTCTATGCGTCCTGCCAGCAGCTTGAGGATATTGTTTTTTGTCCCCGGAGTGTTTTCAAGTCTGATTTTGCCTTCATGCATGGCCTTGTCCACTTTTGCCCCATAGAAATCAAAGCCGAGGTTGTTGCCGATTGTCAGGCCGTAATAATCTTCGGGCCAGCGGGGACGCGGGGGGATCAGAATGCTCTTTGCACAGTATGCAATGGTTTCCTCCGGCAGTATTGGAACCGAGTATTCGGAAAAATACGGACGTCTGTCCGGAAGATAGTAGGGCGGGAAGACCGCGAATATCTGTCCCTTTTTTGCTAGTCGGAGCGCGCGTTTCCACGGCAGGAGGGTGATCGTGATGTCGTAACCCTCGATGCGCTCTGCAACCTGCTGCATGATGTGGGGGTAGATGCCCTCAATCTTGCCCTTGTTGAGAAAGCTGTAGGGAGGATAACTGTCGTCGCCGTACAACGTGACGGCGATGTTTTCCCCCGCAAAGGCGGGGGAAAAGCCGAACATCAGGGTCAGCAGAATTGAAAAAAGGTATTTCATACTCCGACACTATACTCACTGAAAATTTATGGCAACGGCATGATAGTTCGTGTCGCTGCTTTTTTTCTAGGCAAGCGCTTCGTCTATCTTTCCTTGAATGAATACCATGATTTCCTTGACTTTCTCTTCGCTTGCCACATGGACGCCGGGAGTCATTTTCGTAATGCGCTCCGCGTCGAGATCGGACATCATGTCGATGGAGAATTCATCCACTTCGCCGTCTTCCGCGACCAGACCGCAACCGCCTACTGCGCCGATCAGTTCGCCGTCCTTGAGCACAGGCACGCTGATGCGCATCATGCCGCCGTCACATTCCTCGGCAAAGGGCTTCCCCTGCTGCATCATCTGGGTGAAAGCCTGTCCCGCGGGGGCGCAGATCGCGCCGAATCCCTTGGCATCTTCGCGGATGGCACGGCAGAGGTCGTTGCCCCACGTGTTGCCGGAAAGACGTTTTCCCTCGTGATCCATGACGTCGGCGTTCAGGCCGAAACGCGTGTGCAGGTCTTCCTGCAGTGCGACCCAGTATTCAAGTGGCTTGATATCGGTGAGCTTCATGTATATGCCTCTCTGGCTTTGATGATGTATGAGTCCGTCCGTTTTCCGCCATTATTTTTGAATTCGGAACGGAACGCCCGATTTACCTTCATTCCCTTTTACGCGCAAGGGCGATGTGTCCTTTGCGTGACCGGATGGATTTCGGGTTCCCACAATACGTAAAAACAGCTAGACATATCGGTGGAGAGTGCCATGTTTTCAGAAGAAACCAAACTGCGACTGCGAACCCTGACCTTCGGCGTGCCGTGGAACCTGATGCTGCTGACTTTCGGGTCGTTTCTGATCGCTTTTTCAGTCAAGGCCGTGGCCGTGCCGCATGGTCTGCTGACCGGCGGCATGTCCGGTATCGGCCTGCTGTTCTACTATGCCTTTGGCGGACTGAGTGCCGGTCAGTGGTATTTGCTGCTCAACCTGCCGGTGTTCGTGCTGGGCTGGGTCTTTGTCAGCCGCCGTTTCTTTTTCTATTCCCTTTACGGCATGGTCGCGGTGAGTATCTTCATCGATCTGATTCAGTATACCATGCCCATCCAGGACATCTGGCTCGCCGTATTGACCGGTGGCGGCATTATGGGCGCGGGTGTGGGAGTGGCGTTGCGGTCTCTCGGTTCCACCGGAGGTTCCGATATCCTTGCAGTCATCTGCAAGGAAAAACTCAACATGTCCATGGGCGCGTTCGAGTTCTGGTTCAATCTCATCGGTTTTGTGGGCGGCTTCGCCTTTCTCGCCATGGATGTGGTGCTGTATTCCATCGCCATGACCTTTGTCATCGCCGTTGCCATTGAATATGTCATGGGCATGGGCAGCGAGCGTAAGATGGTTATCGTGGTCTCTGACCATTCCGACGATATCCGTCGTGGCATTCTCGATAAACTTGACAGGGGCGTGACCATGCTCAAGGGAACGGGCGGCTGGTCCGGCGATCCCAAGGAGGTCGTGCTGACCATGATTTCATCCATGCAGCTCAAGCGGCTGGAGGAACTGGTCTACACCATTGACCCGGATGCCTTTTTCATCATGGGGTCCGGCTTCCATGTACTGGGACAGGGCTTTTCCTCAAGGAAGACATATTAGATGTTCACACGCAAACGGCAGGAAGAACCGCCGCGTACCATCGCGCTGCTCACGGACTTCGGTCTGGCTGACCCGTATGTGGGCCAGATGAAGGGCGTGCTCGCGAAAAAGGCTCCGGCGTGTCCTGTCGTGGACATCTCGCATGATGTCGCGCCGTTCAACGTGGCTCAGGCAGGATTTTTTCTGGCGTCGTCATATGAGCATTTTTCACGGGACGCCGTTTTTCTTGCCGTTGTGGACCCGGGCGTGGGAACCAGCCGGAAAATCGTCTGCGTGCAAGTCGGGGAACGGCTGCTCGTAGCGCCGGACAACGGGCTGCTCTGTCTTGCCCTGAAAAGGGCGCAGACTGCCGAGGTCCGTGTGTTCGACGTTACTGCGGCTCTTGATGCGCCCAAGAATGTGTCCTCGACATTCCATGGGCGTGACGTGTTCGCGCCGCTTGCCGCGTGGTTCGCACTCGGCGGCAGGCCGGAGGAGATCGGCCCGGAAATGTCCGCGGACGAACTGGTCTGTGAGCCATGGAGCCAGACGAATCTCGGTCCCGGTTCGGCACAGTGCCATGTGTTGCACATCGATCGTTTCGGGAACTGCGTGCTCAACATCGAAGCCGGAAACCTCAGTGGAGTCGGTAGCCTTCGTGTTGCTCCGGCAGGTGTTGAAATAGCCTGCGTCGCCACATACGGCGACTTGGATCAAGGTATGTCCGGTCTGCTCGAAGGCAGTCAGGGGTTCTACGAAATCGCGGTCAATCAGGGTTCGGCCGCCAAACAGTTCGGCCTCTCCATGGGGGATGCCGTTTCACTTGTCTGGGAGACATAGATGTCCATTATCCGCCGTTTCACCGACACCCTCGGTTTTCTTACCCGTCTCGCTCCTGCCCGTGTCATCCCGGAAGAGGAAATGAACCGCTGCATGGCGTACATGGCCCCTGTGGGGGCTGTGCTCGGCGTGGTCGTGGTGCTGCCGTTTTATCTCGGCCTGTTCGGCTCGACACCGTGGATTCAGGCGTGGCTCATGGTGGCGGCCAATATCTACCTGACACGGGGCCTGCATTTCGACGGACTGGCCGATATTTGTGACGGCGTCACCACCCATGCCGTGCCCGAACGGTTCTGGGAGGTCGTCAAGGACAGCCACACTGGTGCCTTCGGTTCCATCGGTCTTGTCATGATGATTGTCGGGCAGGTGCTGTTGTTTCATGAGATGGCCGCAGTCGGTGCGTTCGGTGCGATCCTGTGGGTCTTTGTCGTCGGACGCGGTGTTTCGGTCTGGCTCGGGTACACCGTGCGCCACCTGACCCGTCCCGGTCTGGGCAAGCTCTACATTGACGGCGCGACCCTGCCAGTGGCGCTCTGGTCCACTGCATTCACCTTCCTGCTCGGCCTGATTCTGGCCGGACCGCTGACCACTGCCTGCGGCATGCTTGTCGCCGGAATCGTCATCATTCCGGTCCACAAGCTCGCTACTCATGTGGGCGGGGTCAACGGAGATTTCCTCGGCTGTGCGACCCTTCTCGGCGAACTTGCTGCCGGACTGGGATTTGTTCTTTTCCTGTGATAGTCTGCCTGAATTCAGATTAACCCACGGAGATTTTCATGAAGATGCGCTTGTTTGCCCTGCTGCTGTTCGCGGTCCTGCTGCTCCCCGGCTGTGCGCCGAAGCTCAAGATTTTCGCTGCTCCCACGACTGAACCGCTCAAGGAATTCGTTGTCGAAGGGGATGGCGACGGCAAGCTTGCGCTCATTCATCTGAGCGGGTTTCTTGTGGACCAGCCGAGTCAGGGCCTTCTGCGCCCGGTGCCGAGTCAGGTGCAGGAGCTGACCAGCGCCCTGCGTCTTGCGGAACAGGACGAGGAAGTAAAGGCCGTGGTTGTCGCGGTCAATTCCCCCGGCGGAACGACCACGGCATCCGACATCATCTATCATGAGCTTCTGGGTTTCAAGGAACGCACTGGCAAGAAGGTCGTGGCCGCCATGTTTGATGTGGCCGCGTCCGGTGGATATTACGCCTCCCTGCCTGCCGACTGGATTCTGGCACATCCCACCACGGTGACCGGTTCTGTTGGTGTCATCTTCATGCGTCCCAAGCTGCACGGACTGTTCGACAAGATCGGCGTGGATGTCGAGGTGTCCAAGTCCGGCGTGGACAAGGATATGGGATCGCCGTTCCGCCCGACCACAGCGGAAGAAACCGCGCTTTTCCAGTCCATCATCGATGACTACGCAGCCCGCTTTCATTCCCTTGTCGCCAAGCACCGCAAAATCAGTCCTTCGAACATGGCGACCGTGCAGACCGCCCGTGTCTTCACCGCCTCCCAAGCCAAGGGCGTGGGGCTGATCGACCAGATCGGATACATTCAGGATGCCTTTGCCAAGGCCCGGGAACTCTCCGGCCTGCCTGTCGATTCCAAGGTCGTGGCCTATCGCCGTGACACGTATCCCAATGACAATCCCTATAATACCATGACCGCCACGGACCCGGCCCGGTTCAATTTGCTCGGTATTGACGCCTCGGTCGTCATGCCGCCCAAGGCCGGTTTCTACTACGTCTGGCCGCAGGGTGTGACGAGGTAGAAGAGGGCGGTTCCTTGCCGGGGTATTGCCTCATGATTCTTGCGGAAGTTTGTGCAAATTGACGTAAGTCGTTGCCGTGGGCTGCGACTTGGAGTAGGCCTGCGCCATTATGAATACGCGACTCACTCCCGCCCGGTTTCGTTTTGCCGTCCAGACTGTTTTCACCCTGTTCTGCATCTACGTCGGCTTCCGCTTTGCAGCGTTCATTGCATGGGTTCTCGGTCAGTCCGAATCAGCCGTTGCCAAGCCCGGTGCGGTGGAGGGCTTTCTGCCCATCAGCGCGCTGCTCGGTTTTCGCCAACTGCTGACGACCGGGCAGTGGGATTCGGTCCATCCTGCGGGGCTGTCGATATTCATAGCCGTCATGCTCATGGCCTTCCTGTTTCGAAAGGGGTTTTGCGGGTATGTCTGTCCGGTCGGTTTCATCTCCGGCATCCTTGAGCGGATCGGGCGGAAAATGCAGCTTGCCGTGATTCCGCACAAGTGGATTGATTATCCGCTGACGGGCGTCAAATATCTCCTGCTCGGCGGTTTTTGCTACGCGGTCTTTTCCATGGATGCGCGGTCGCTGGAAGCGTTCATCACCGGCCCGTACAATATGGTCTCGGACGCCAAGATGCTGGCGTTTTTCACCAGTCCGTCCGCCTTGTCCATGATGATTATTGGCGTGCTCGTCCTGCTGAGCATCGTGATCCGCAACTTCTGGTGCCGGTATCTCTGTCCATATGGCGCACTGCTCGGACTGCTTGCGTGGTTCGGGCCGACTAATGTCAGGCGTGATGCGGATGCCTGTATTGACTGCGGCAAGTGCACGAACCAGTGCCCGTCCGGCATCAATGTGCATGAGAAGACGCTGGTGCGTACGCCCGAGTGCATCGGCTGCGCGGAATGTGTGGGGGCCTGTCCCGTGGACGGCTGTCTGTCATTTACCGCATATGGCCGGAAGCGCATCCCGTGGCTGGCTGTCGGATTTGGGTCTGTGGCTGTACTGCTGCTCATATGGGCATGGGCGAAGTCCACGGGCCATTGGGACAGCGAAATGCCCCTGTTCATGCTCAAGCGGATTTATGGAATGTTTCTGAACGCCGCATAATCCCGAGTTTCCTTCGGTTTCAGCCGGTTGCGATAGTACAAAGTCCTCTGTCCTTCCTCCCGCCGGATAATTATCTGCACCTTGAAGAGGGGCGGCAGTGATACCTCCGAGTTGCGGTGTATTGCCAGATGTGCGTAAACTGTGTATTCGTCTCGGACGATAATGCCCGACCCCACACCAAGATTCAGGTCGGTCGCCCAAGGAGGAACACATGTACGTCGGTCTTAAAATGCTTCGTGATTTCGTCAAGGTCACCCCTGACACTTTGGTCAAGGACGCCCAGAAACAGCTGGAGGACAGCAAGCTCTGGATGCTCTTGGTGGTTGACGAGAACGGCAAGCTGGTCGGCTACGTGCGCAAGGAAGACATTTCCGCTGCCCTGCCCAGCATCATGACCTCCCTGGAAAAGCATGAAATCAACTACCTGATGAGCAAACTCACCGTTGAAAAAATCTACCGCACCGACATCAAGACCGTGACCCCGGAGACCGAAATCGAGGGTGCAGCGGACATGATGTACGAGATGAATCTGGCCGGACTGGCCGTGGTGGATGAAAACGCTGAACTCATCGGATATATCAACCGCAACGTCATGCTTGACGTTCTGTCCGAGGAAATGGGCTACCGCGAAGGCGGCAGCCGCTTGACCATTGAGGTTGAGGATCGCTCGGGCGTGCTCTACGAAGTCGCCGGTGTCATAGCCAACATGAAGATGTCCATCATCTCCACCGGTACTTTCTTTTTCAACGGACGCCGTGTCGTGGTTGTCCGAATAGATACCGAAGACCCGTCTGCCGTTGAGGCCGCCCTCACGGACCGGGGCTACAAATTGGTCGCTCCCGCTGATTTCAAGGGAGAGTGGGCCTAGGAGCCTTCCAAAGATCGCGACTATGTGACGCGGGGCGGAGTTAGATGGTATTCGCCGCCCGGTAAGCATGACGTCCGCGCCCCCTGTGGGACGCTCCAAACCATAATTGCAGGATTATGGCTTATCTTGACGTCACTGACGTAACCCTCACCTTCAAGGGCATTGCTGCTCTTATGGGGGTTTCCTTCACCGTGGAACAGGGGACCATTGCGTCTCTCATCGGTCCCAATGGTGCAGGGAAAACCTCCATGCTCAACTGTATCAGCGGTCGTTACATCCCCGACGGGGGTGCCTCAGGACCGTGCCGAATCTCCCTTGACGATGAATGCTTGCTGTCGCTTCCTGCGCACAAGCGTACGGAATTGGGACTTTCACGTACTTTTCAAAACATCGCCCTGTTCAAGGGACTGTCCGTGCTCGACAACCTGATGGTCGGTCGGCACAGCCAGATGAATTACGGTCTGCTCGCCTCAGTCTTCTACTGGGGACGCGCCGTGAATCATGAAAAACGTCACCGCCGCCGCGTGGAAGACGTCATCGATTTTCTCAACCTATCACCCTATCGGCACCAGCACGCGGGACGCCTACCCTATGGTGTGCAGAAACGGGTGGAACTCGGACGCGCTCTCGCCGCCGAGCCAAAGCTGATTCTCCTCGACGAACCCATGGCCGGGATGAACCTCGAAGAAACCGAGGACATGGCCCGGTATATTCTGGATATTGCTGAAGAATGGGGCGTGACCGTCCTATTGGTCGAGCATGACATGGGTGTGGTCATGGACATCTCCGACAAGGTGATCGTCCTCGACTTCGGGAGCAAATTGGCGGAAGGCACGCCGGACGAGGTGCAGGCGGACAAGAATGTAATCGCTGCCTACCTAGGGACCGAAGAAGCCACATTCACAGGGAGATAGCAGTCAGCTGAAAAGGGCTCGCCTGCTTTGTTGCTTCGTAATCATCAAACCCTCGCGTACGGGAAGTACGCTTCGGCCTTGCTGATTATTCGCGCCTCGCATCCGAACCCTTTTGAGCTGACAGGTGACGGCCCGTCCCGGCAAGGGACGAGACAATCACGAAAAAGGAAGAGAAATACATGCCCAGACCGTACGAGACCACGCTGCCACGACTGCTTCTCAGGCAGGCTGAAGAACGCCCGGAAAAGACCGCACTTCGCGAAAAGGAGTGGGGGGTGTGGCAGGCCGTCACATGGCGGGAGAACCTCAAGATTACTGCGGAATTCGCCTGCGGACTGAAGGCTCTCGGCCTCGGCCCCGGCGACATCGTCATTCTCATCGGAGACAATCGGCCCGAGTGGATTTGGGCGGAACTCGCCATTCAGGCGCTTGGCGGCATGGCTTTGGGGCTGTATCAGGATTCCCCCGCCGAAGAGATTGAATACATTTTTGCGTTGACCGACTGCAAACTGGTCGTTGCCGAAGATCAGGAGCAGGTGGACAAGGTGCTCTCCATCCGGGACAACCTCCCGCATCTTGCAAATATCATCTATCACGAACCCAAGGGGCTGGTGGCTTACGAATCCGAGGTCGAGGGCCTTGTCGATTTTCAGGCCGTCCGCCGTCTGGGACGCGAGAACCAGTCCGAGCCGGTAGAACAGTATGCGGCGTGGACGCGGGAGCTGGACCCGGACGGCCCCGCGCTGATCGCGACCACTTCCGGCACCACGGGCCGTCCCAAGCTCGCCATGCTGTCGCACGCCAACCTGCTGTCCATGGCCCATAATCTCGGCAAGTACGACCCCAAGAGCGCCACTGACGAATTCGTTTCCTTCCTGCCTTTGGCATGGATGGGTGAGCAGATGATGGCCGTGGCCTCGGCTCTGCTGTTCGGTTTCTGCGTCAACTTTCCGGAAACCCCGGACACTGCGTCCGCTGATTCCCGCGAGATCGGGCCGCACTTCATTTTCTCACCACCGCGAGTGTATGAGTCCATCGCCGCCAAGGTGCAGGGTGACATCATGGAAACCTCGCCGCTCAAGCGGTTCCTTTACAATCTGTTCCTGCCCATCGGTTACGAATATGTGGACACGGTCTTTGCCGGGGAGATTCCGTCTTCGTGGCTCCGGTTCAAGTATTTCATTGCGGATCAGGGGCTGTTCCGTGCCCTGCGTGACCGGCTCGGGTTTTCGCGTATGCGGAGTGCCACCACGGGCGGTGCCGCGCTCGGACCGGATATCTTCCGTTTTTTCCACGCCCTCGGCGTCAGGCTGAAACAGATTTACGGGCAGACCGAAATCGCGGGTATTTCCTGCATTCACAAGGAAGGCGAGGTCGACTTTACATCCGTGGGCGCACCCATTCCCGAAACCGAGGTCAAGATCACGGAAGAGGGTGAGATCATTTCCCGCAGTCCGGCGGTTTTTCTCGGCTACTACAAGAACGAGGAGGCCACACGGGAAACCGTGGACGAAAACGGCTGGCTGCTGTCCGGTGACGCCGGGTACTTCGACGATAACGGGCGGCTCGTGGTCATCGACCGTCTGAAGGACGTCATGCACCTCAACGACGGCACACAGTTTTCGCCGCAGTTCCTTGAAAACAAGGTCAAGTTTTCTCCGTTCCTGCGCGAATCCGTGGTGTTGGGCGGCGGGCGCGATTACGTTGCCGCCATCCTCTGCATCGACATGGCCATTGTGGGCCACTGGGCCGAGACGCAGATGATCACCTACACCACGTATCAGGATCTTGCTGCCAAGGACGAAGTCTATGCGCTCGTGAAAAGCGAGGTCGCCAAGACCAATGAATCCCTGCCGCCTGAAACGCGCATCCGGCGTTTCTGCCTGCTATACAAGGAACTCGACCCTGACGACGGCGAGTTGACCCGCACGCGCAAGGTGCGGCGCAAGACAGTGAATGAACGGTACGGCAGTCTCATTGAGGCGCTGTATACCGACGAATGCGTGCTGAATCTGGAAACTGAAATTACCTATCAGGACGGTCGCGTCCGCGAGATGTGCGGCGATATCCGCATTGAGGACATGGAGGCGTAAGTGGAATATTATCTGCAACTCATCGTCAACGGGCTGGTGGTCGGCGGCATCTATTCCCTCGTCGCCCTCGGTTTCGTCATTATCTACAAGGCCACCAAGGTCGTGAACTTTGCGCAGGGCGAACTGGTCATGGTCGGGGCATATGTCTGCTTCGCGCTGACCGTGCAGTTCAACATCCCGTTTATCTGGGCATTTTTCATTACCCTCGGCTTTTCCATCCTGCTCGGCCTTGCCATCGAGCGCATGGTGCTGCGGCCGCTGATCGGGGAGGAACATATCTCGGTCATCATGGTCACCGTGGGAATGAGTTCGGTGCTCAAGTCGCTGGTGCAGCTGTTCTGGGGAACCCAGATCAAGGTGTATCCGTCGGTACTGCCGTCCGATCCGATTGTCATCGCCGGACTTCCCGTGGCCCCGGTGTATATCGCGGCCTTTATCCTGTCGGCGGTGCTGTTCGCCATCTTTTCCGTCTTTTTCAAATACTCCCGCACCGGGGTCGCCATGCGCGCCACGGCGTTCGACCAGCAGGCCGCCCAGTCCATGGGCATCGGCATCAAGAACATATTTGCCATGAGCTGGTGCATCGCCTGCATCGTGTCCGCTGTGGGCGGCGTCATTCTCGGCAATATCAACGGCATCAATTCGCAGCTCGGGCACCTTGGCCTCAAAGTCTTTCCGGCGGTCATTCTCGGCGGGCTGGATTCGCTCCTAGGTGCGGCGCTCGGCGGCCTGATTATCGGCGTGCTTGAAAACGTGTGTGACGGCGCGGCCCGGCAATTGCTCGGTCTGGGCGGATTCCGTGAGGTGGCGGCATTCATCATCCTTGTCATCATCCTGATGATCAAACCCTACGGTCTCTTCGGGACCAAAGAGATCGAGAGGGTCTAGTCCCCCGTTGTGCATGAACGTGAGTATAATGATTTCAAGAAGTAAAGCAGGGCGTCACGATATGTTGAATATGTCGAAAAGTAATAGGTTTTATTGGTTGCGGCAGTGCAGCGGAGCACTTTCACCCTTCGGGCGAGTCGAGGGTACCGAATCTGCTTCGTTCCCGGCGGTTTGCAGTAGTTACTACAGCTGCACCTCCGGCGCCTCACATCTCCGGCACCCTCGACTCGTGCAAAACGGGGGGCCTCATGCAGGGTAAATGCGGTCTCTTCTTCACATCGTATCGGGGCGAAGCGCAGATCTTCCAGTCCGGCTTCCAGAAGCTCATGGTCGGCCTGTTCGTTCTCGTGCTGCTTGCGGCTCCGGCTGTGCTCAACGTCCATCTGACCTCGATCATGAACCTTATCTTCATCTCGGTCATCGGCGCTGTCTCGCTCAACCTGTTGACCGGCATCTGCGGTCAGATATCACTGGGGCACGGCGCGTTCATCGGTGTGGGGGCCTATGCCGCAGGACAGTGTACCCTGCACGGCGTGCCGTTCCCGCTCGCCATCCTGACGGCGGGCCTGATCACGGCCATGGTCGGCATGGTCTTCGGCGTGCCCTCGCTTCGGCTCAAGGGCATCTATCTCGCCATTGCCACCCTCGCGGCGCAGCTTGTGCTTGAATACGTGTTCCTGCACGGCGGGGCGCTCACGGGCGGGTCCAACGGGCTGCTGCTCGATCCGCCGCAGATACTCGGATTCTCCTTCGACACTGAAGCTCGCATGTTCTATCTGCTGCTCTTTTTTGCTGTTGCCTCGCTGCTTATGGTCTCGAACCTGATGCGTACCAAGTACGGCAGGGCCTTTGTCTCCATCCGCGATTTTTACCTCTCTGCCGAAATCGTGGGGGTGAATCTCTTCCGTTACAAACTGGCCGCCTTTGGTCTGAGTTCATTCCTCGCCGGAGTGGCCGGCGGGCTGTGGGCGCATTACACCGGGTATATTTCCGCGGAACAATTCAACATCGGGCTGTCCATTTCCTATCTCGCCATGATAATCATAGGTGGACTGGGAAGTGTCATCGGTTCGGTCTTCGGTGCGGTCTTCATCGTGATTCTGCCCGAAGTGCTCAATGCCGTTGCCAATGGCGTGGGCAATTACTTCCCGGATATCGCGCAGCACATCGTGGCATTGCGCGAGGGTGTGTTCGGGCTGGTGCTCATCCTCTTCCTGATCTTCGAGCCGGAAGGATTGGCGCATCGCTGGCGGCTTATCAAGGCGTACTGGAAGCTCTATCCGTTCGCGCACTAGGAAATCCCCCGCGTCATGCGGGTTACAATACAACCAACGCCCGACACGGTGTCCGGCGTGGCAACCTCAACCCTTTCAGGAGACGACATGAGGGTAGGTAGAATCATAACCGCAGTGAGCATCGTGCTGTTAGCCGGACTGATGCTCTTGGGCTGCGGAGGCGAGGACAAGAAATCGGCTGAAACTTCCAAACAGGAAACCGGTCCCATCAGGGTCGGTGGACTTATCGATCTTTCCGGTCCCACGTCATCCGTGGGCGTACCGTATTCACAGGGACTCGTGGACGGCGTGAAGTACGTCAATCAGTCGGGCGGCATCAACGGGCGCGAGGTGTCCTTTGACCTTCAGGACACCGCCTACAATGTCCAGCAGGGGCTTTCCCTGTACAAGAAGATGGTCAACACCGACAAGGTGGTCTGCATTCAGGGCTACGGCTCTGCCGTGACCGAGGCGCTTATCCGCAACGTGGCAAAGGACAAGGTGCCCAATTTCTCCGCGTCCTATTCCGCACACCTGACCGATCCGAAGAAGGCACCGTACAACTTCTTCATTGCGGCTGACTACTCGACGCAGCTGCGGGCCGCGCTCAAGTATTTCCATTCCAACTGGAAGGAAGAACGTGCACCCAAGGTCGCTTTTATCTATCCCGATCATCCGTACGGCCTCGCTCCCATCAAGGGCGGCAAGGCCTACGCAAAGGAACTCGGCTATGAAATCGTTGGTGAGGCCAATGTTTCGCTCAAGGCTATCGACGCTACCACCGAGCTTTTGCCGCTCAAGGATGCCGCGCCCGATTTCTGCTGGATCGGCGGCACGACTCCGTCCACTTCGGTCATCCTCAAATCCGCCAAGAATATCGGATTGAACACCGTGTTTTATACCAACATCTGGGGCACTGACGAAAATCTCGTCAAGCTCGCGGGTGACGATGCCAACGGCTCTTACTCGAATCAGGCAGCCGCTGTTTACGGTGCGGACGTACCGGGCATGAAGGCCATCGAAAAGATCACCGACGGCAAGCCGCAGATGACCCATTACATGCGTGGTTTCGTGTCCGTGCTCGTCATGGCCGAGGGCATGAAACGTGCTCTGGCAAACGGTCCGATTACCGGCGAGACCATCAAGACGTCGCTGGAGACGCTGCGTGATTTCGATCCCATGGGACTCGCGCCGCTCATCTCCTACTTCCCGGATGACCACCGCCCCAATATGGCCGTGTTCATCTATACCATCAAGGACGGCAAGCTGACCTTCGTCAAGGAAGAGATCCTCGACCGCCGTGCCGATTGGTTGGGGCATTAGGGAGAGCAGGGCTTGATGCGCCTGTCGGCGTGATGTCGGGTGATTTCGCTTCCGGCGGCCAGAGGGTGAAACCCTCTGGACTCCCCATCTCGCCTTCGGCGAAAGTAGGTTTTATTGAAGAAGTTCGTAACTTGCGCGTTCGCACAAACCCGCGAAGCGTACCAAAAAGCTTAGGAGAGTCCAGAGAACCCTTCTCGAAGGGTTCTCTGGTCCCCCTGAAAGGGTCGCCGGAGGCATTCCTTTGACCGATATTCTGAAAGTCGAAAATCTGGAAGTTGTTTACAATGACGTGGTCCTTGTTCTGAAGGGGCTTTCTTTGGCGTGCCCGCGAGGGGAGATTACCGCGCTGCTCGGTGCCAACGGGGCCGGGAAATCCACGACCCTGAAGGCCATTTCCGGCCTGCTTGAGACCGAGGACGGCAAGGTCACGGACGGGGCGGTCATCTATCAGGATGAGCCGATTCAGGGCATCATCCCGGAGAAGATCGTGCGCCGCGGCATCTTTCAGGTCATGGAAGGGCGGCGTATTTTCGAAGACCTGACCGTTGAAGAAAATCTCAAGTGCGGTGCGTTCACCCGTCCGCGTTCCGAGATTTCCGAGTCCATGGACAAGGTGTATGAATATTTCCCGCGCCTGCGAGAACGCCGCAAACAGCTTGCGGGCTACATGTCCGGCGGGGAACAGCAGATGTGCGCCATTGGCCGCGCCATCATGGCCAAGCCCGAACTGCTGCTGCTTGACGAGCCTTCCCTTGGTCTTGCTCCGCTGCTCGTGGAGGAGATTTTCGACATCATCAAGAAGATCAATTCCGTGGAGGGCGTCACGGTCCTTCTCGTCGAACAGAACGCCCGAGCCGCGCTTTCCGTGGCACGGCAGGCCTACATCATGGAAAACGGCCGTGTTGTCATGGAAGGCTCAGCCGAAGACCTGCTCAACAACCCGGATGTGCAGGAGTTCTATCTCGGCATGGGCCAGAGCGGGGACAAGCGAAGCTATCGGGACGTCAAACACTATCGTCGTCGCAAACGCTGGCTGGGATAACAGCAATCGGTGAAGAGTATGAAGAACGGCCCGTGTCAGTAAGTGCTGACACGGGCCGTTTTATTATGTTCAGGAATTTTGGGCTTTGAATCGGTATCCGACACCCCGGACGGTTTCGATCCAGTCCGCATAGGGGCCGAGCTTCTGGCGCAGACGGCGGACGTGTGTATCGACCGTGCGTGAGTACCCTTCGAAATGGGTGTCCCAGACCGTATCGAGGAGGTTGTCGCGGGTCTGGACTTTTCCTGTGCCGGAGATGAGCACGGTCAGGAGTTTGAATTCGGTCGCGGTCAGGGGAACTTCTTCTCCGTCGATGGAGATTTGGTGTGCTTCAAAATCAATTTTGAGTCCCAGGCGTTCCCATGCCTTGGGGGCATCGGGTTCGGGTGCGCCGGAGCGGCGGAGCACGGCCTTGATGCGAAGTACGAGTTCGCGGGGCGAGAACGGTTTGACCACATAGTCGTCAGCGCCGAGTTCAAGGCCGACGATCTTGTCGATTTCTTCACCCTTGGCAGTGAGCATGATGACGGGGATGCGGGCGAGTTCGCCGTCCCCCTTCAGCTGGCGGCAGACTTCAAGGCCGTCCATACCGGGCATCATGAGATCGAGCAGGATGATGTCGGGCCGAAATCCGTTGGCGAGTTTGAGACCGGATTGACCGTCGTCGGCAGCGGCAACGTCAAAACCGGCGGCGGCAAGGTTGTACTTGAGCAGCTCTCGGGTGTCCCTGTGATCTTCGACGACCAGAATCTTTTTGGCAGACACGGCATCTCTCCTTGGTGGGATGAATTGTTACGGCCTGCTATAGCCCGGTAAGTGTTAAAAACATGTTACAAACAGGTAGCTTTATCAAGTCAAAACAGTATCAGGTGTCCATGAAAAGCACTTTGGGGCCGGGAAAACGGCAGGAAGAAACAACCGAATAACGGGGTATGGCGGCCTTTTTACAACCAGTTGATTTCCTGAATGTAAATTTGTCGAATTTGCCCCTTAAGCGGATTGCCGGACGGTCCGATAGGACATGTAACAGCAAGAAAATCACCTGATACAGGACGGGAGATCGATACATGTATTATCACGGCTTTGACAAAAAATTTCCTTCTGGCAGCAAATACTGGACAATGTACGACGATCAGCTCATCGGCATGCTGTTTTCCAAGATAGTGAACAAGACCATGAGTGTCGAGGCGGCCAGCGCCGATTCCGAGGAACTGGTGGACGAGATGGTCCACAACCTCTTTGATCTCTGCTTCTACATCAACAAGGATTTTCACGACTGTTAGTCGTTGTTCGATCTCATATCCATTTGAGGCAAAACGCCCGGCTGAACGGTTCAGTCGGGCGTTTGTCTTTTTATGGAAGAAAGTAACGGTCTAGTTCTGACCGGCAAGAAAGACATCAATCCTTCGGGCGGCATTCTCCCGAAGATTGTCATAGAAAAGGGAGTAGTCGAACTGATGATAGACTCCCTTGGGGAAGGTGCCCGAAGGCACAGCGACCAGCGCGGGGTCTTTGGGCTGCACCACAACACCGCCGTCCACCACCTGCGCGGAAGTGAAATGGTCCACGGTTTTTACCGAGCCGTCCTTCATGAAGAATTTTGCTCCGGTATTCAGCGACGCCGGGGCGAATTCGCCATCGGTTCGCCATGTCAGCGGATTGACCGCTACCGAATTTTTCTGGAGCGTGGGCGCGACGTCCTGCCGGTCTGCGGCCATCGTGTTGTATGTCACGAAACAGCCTGTCTGCTCGGCGGAATCGCAGATTCGCAGGTCGCGGTTTTTTGTCAGATCGCCTTTGGTGATGGACCAGCCGATGGCGTACCCGGCCACAAGCCTCGGTTCCGCGCCGATGCTGCCCCAGTGTTTCACCATCAGGTTGACCAGTATATTGGACCCCTGGCTGTGGCCCGCGAGGATGAAGGGGCGTCCGTTATTGTCGTGTTTCAGGTAATATTGCAGGGCGGCCCAGATATCATGCAGCCCGTACGCGATCAGCTTGTCCTGTTCGGATTTCGACAGGGACAGGGCGGCCATGTTCATCTGCCGGTACATGGGGGCGTAGATATTCGCGACTTCGTCAAACACGCTTGCCTGTCGCACCAGCGTCGGCTGGGCGATTTTTTTCATCTCCGGGCTGGCCGTATCCATGAGCCAGTGTTCCGTGTCATGCAACACGGTGGGGTAGACCCAGAATACATCGACCAGATGTTCCCCCGGATTGGCCGGGCGTGTCAGCCATGCGGCGTCCTCTGCATAGTCCGGTGCGTCAGGAGCCGTTGCCGCGTCAAAGGTGGGCAGGCTTCCGGCGCAGGCGACGCCACAAATCAGAAACAGAAGAACAACAAGTGACGAAAGACCGGTCAGACGACGAAGCATGGGCTATCCTCCAAGGCAGATTTTTACGGCTTGTATCACGTCGGCCACATCCCCGTCCGTCAACTTGGCGGACAACGGAAGGCTGAGGGTCTGGCGGCCGAGGCGCACGGCGTGCGGTGTGTCTTCAAGACTCCACCCGAACCGATCTCGATAGTACGGATGTTCAGGGATGCTCAGGTAATGGACACCCACGCCGATGTTTTCCTTTGTCATGCGGACGAGGAAATCATCGCGCTCGACACCGCATTTTTCCGGGTCGATGAGAATGGTATACAGGTGCCGTGCGTGTCGGGTTTCGGCTTCTTCCGGTGCGGGAGTCCCGACAGGCAGGTCCTTGAAGGCCTCCTGATACATGTCCCAAATTTCGCAGCGGCGTACGAAATATTCTTCCACGCGGGCAAGCTGATGGATGCCGATGGCGGCCTGAATGTCCATCATGTTGTATTTGAAACCGGCCTCAACGACCTGATAGTGTTTGTATCCGTCATCCGAGAACCGTTTCCATGCATCGGCTGACATGCCGTGCAGGCCGAGCACCTTGATGTGCCGGATGTCTTCCTCATTTCGGGCCATGACCAGTCCGCCTTCGCCGGTACAGACGTTCTTGGTCACATAAAATGAAAAGCAGCCGAAGTCGCCGAACGTACCTGCATGCTTTCCCTTGTACGTCGTCTCGATGGCATGGGCGCAGTCTTCCACCACCTTGAGGTCATGCTCTTTTGCAATCTGCATGATCGCGTCCATGTCGCAGGAGCGTCCTGCAAAATGGACCGGCAGAATGGCGCGCGTCCGGTCAGTGATCTTTTCCCGGATGCATTCCGGGTCGATGTTCATTGTCACCGGGTCAACGTCCGCCAGAACTGGCGTGCATCCGGCGTGGATAATCGCATTGATCGACGCACAGAACGTCAGCGGCGTGGTGATGACTTCATCCCCCGGTTTCAGGCCGAGGCCCACAAGGCTTAGGTGCAGCGCCGCAGTGCAGGAGTTGCACGCCGCTGCATAGCCGTTGCCCACATACGCGGAAAAGTCCTTCTCGAAGCGAGCGACCTTCGGTCCCGTGCCGAGCCAGCCGGTTTCCATGGATGCGACCACTTCGTCGATCTCCGCCTGCTCTATGCGAGGCGAACCGAAAACCAGAAAATTATCTTTTGAACGAACAGGCATGATGTGTCCTATCAGTTTATATTCAGTGTGTCGTCTGCCGCGCAGACGTAAAAAGGAATACAAATCCCAAAACGCGAGAAAGTCAATAAGCGGGGAGGGGGAGGAGGAATGCCTCCGGCGGCTCAAGAACCCTTTGAAAAGGGTTCTTGAGAATCTCCTAAACTTTTTGGTGCGCCTTCGGCGGGTGCGTTGGTTGGAAAGGGTGGCGTGTGGGGCCGGGGGATTGGCGTTCGGAGAGAATCGCGCCGGACATCTTCTGCGCGCAATCAAGCTGTCCGGCGCGATTCTCTCCGAACAGTGCCCACGCCGCGTGAGCCTTGTGGGAATAGCTTGTTGAAGCGTCCTTGCGGCGTTTCGAAATTTAAAAAATGTGAGTTGCTGCTTTTTATGTCAGCTTGGCATGAACGCAAGTCATAACGTTCGGCGGTACAATCTTTCATTTTCCGCCACACGCGCGCCTAGCGCATACAAAAAGTTACGGGGAGAGGGATAGGGGGATGGAGTCCAGAGGAAGGGGGGAAGGGAGTACCCCGCTTTCAAGGGGGGTGCTCCCTTCCCCCCTTCCTCTGGCCGCCGGAGGCAAATTCTTATTCTTCTTCAACGCCGGTCAGGTCGCCGATTTCGTGGCCGAGTTCTTCGGCTTTGAGCACGCGGCGTACGATCTTTCCGGAGCGGGTCTTGGGCAGCTTGTCGCGGAATTCTATGGACTTGATGACGGCGACGGGTCCGAGTTCATTTCGGATGGTTTTTTTGAGATCCTTGATGAGTTCGTCATCGGCTTCGAAACCGTGATTGAGCAGGATGAAGGCCTTGGCGGCTTCGCCCTTGATTTTGTCGGGCACGCCGATGACGGCGCATTCGGACACGGCGCGATGCATGCCGAAGGCAGCCTCGACTTCGGCGGAACCGATGCGATGGCCTGCGATGTTGATGACGTCGTCGGCACGGCCCTGAATCCAGATGTATCCGTCCTCGTCTTTTTTGGCGACATCGCCCGCGTAATAGGCACCGGGAATTTTCTCCCAGTATTCCTTGTACTGGTCGTCATCGTTCCAGAGGCCGGTCATCATGGACGGCCACGGTTTGGTGACAATGAGCAGACCGCCTTTGCCTGCGGGGACGGGATTGCCTTCCTTGTCCACGACGTCTGCTTCGACGCCGGGAAGTGGCTTGGTCACGGAACCGGGCTTGAGCAGCGAGATGGGCAGCGGCGAGATCATGAACATGCCGGTTTCGGTCTGCCACCACGTGTCGAGCACGGGGCATTCGGACCGGCCGATGTTCTTGTAGAGCCATATCCACGCTTCGGGTGAAATGGGCTCGCCCACTGAGCCGAGCAGGCGCAGGCTGGAGAGATCGTGCTGCTTGGGATACTGGGTGCCGAACCGCATGAGCATGCGGATCATGGTCGGCGCGGTGTAGAAGATGGTCACGCCGTATTTGGCGACAACGGCCCAGAGGCGGTCGGCCTGCGGGTAGTTGGGGTGTCCTTCGTACATGACCGAGGTCGTGCCAGCCATGAGGGGGCCGTACACGCCAGCGCTGTGGCCGGTGACCCAGCCCGCGTCGGCAGTGCACCAGAAAATATCAGTAGGCTTGATGTCAAAGACCGTGGTGAGGGTGCGGTGCACGCCCACCATGTAGCCGCCGTGGGAATGGACGATTCCCTTGGGCTTGCCCGTGGTGCCGGATGTGTAGAGCAGGAACAGCGGATCGTCGGCGTCCATGACTTCGGTGGGCGCTTCGTTGCGTTCCTGTCGAATGAGGTCTTCGTAATGGAAGTCGCGTCCGTCCATCATGTCCACGCTGAGATTGCAGCGGCGCACCACTACCATGGATTCCACGCAGTCGGCACAGGCCCCGACGAGCGCTTCGTCGGCGGTGTCCTTGAGGTTGATGATCTGTCCGTTGCGGTAAAAACCGTCGGCGGTAATGAGCAGCTTGGCCTGCGCGTCGTTGATGCGCTGGCGGAGCGCCTTGGCGGAAAAACCGGCAAAGACCACGGAATGGATGGCTCCGATTTTGGCGGCGGCGAGCATGGCGATCACGGTTTCCGGCAGCTGCGGCATGTAGATGACGATGCGGTCGCCCTTGCGGATGCCGAGGGAGCGGAGCACATTGGCGAAGCGGTTCACTTCACGGTAGAGTTCGAAATAGGTGTATTTGCGGGAATCGCCCGGTTCGCCTTCCCAGATGAGCGCGAGCTTGTTCTTGTTGGCGGTCTCGATGTGGCGGTCAAGGGCGTTGTAAACGATGTTGCACCGTGCCCCGGCGAACCACTTGTAGAAGGGGGCGTCCTTGTCGTCAAAGACCTGATCCCACTTCTTGAACCAGTCGAGTTCGTCCGCGGCTTCTTCCCAGTAGCCGACGGAGTCCATGCGTGCGAATTTCCGCGCGGCTTCAAGCTCCTGCGGATTGACATTGGCCTCAATGACCAACTGCGGGAGAGGGCGGAATACCCGCTCTTCCTGAAGTAAGCTGTCCAATGCTCCTGACTGGTCCATATTCATCCTCCTCACTGCGAAGACCCTTTGCAGCGAGTCTATTTCTTATCAAATTCATGACGCAACACCCGCCTTATTCGGTCAGCGGTAGATGCGCCAAGGCGAACGGTTACAGGCCTATCACCTTCTTCAATTCCGCGATTCTGCGCCGACTGATGGGCAGTTCGATGCGCGTGCGGCCAGCGGTTCGCAACATGAAGTTGGAACCGGGCATGCTCGCGATCTCGGTAACCATATCGAGGTTCACGAGATACTTGCGGTGCACGCGGAAAAAACGATGTGGTCCGAGCCGGTCCTCAAGGTTCTTGAGGCGGTAGGACGACAGAAATTTCTGGTTGGCTGTGTGGACGTAGGAGTAGTCCTCGAACGCTTCCACGAAAATGATCTGGTCGTACGGAATGAGGATGGTGCGGCCATCCTGCGTCACGGCGAGCTTGTCGATCTCCGGCCTGCGGTTGGCGGTCTGGTCCCATGCGGCCTTGAGTGCGGCAAGGAATGAATCCTGTTCCTCTTCGGGCAGGGGAAGCTGAACGGTCTGCTCATCTCCGTTGGTCTCGGGGACATCGGCAGCTTCAGCCTCGTAGCTGGTGGGCGTGGGAACTTCCCGAAAGCGGGACTTGAACGCCTGAAGCCGGTCCACGGTGCGTGCCATGCGGCCCGGTGCGGGCGGCCAGAGCAGATAGTCCGTGGCCCCGAGTTCGAATGCTGCATAGGCTTGCGTTTCGGAATCGGAGATGAAGACCAGTGCGGGCTTGTGTTTGCGTCCGGCAAGCATCTGGGCCATTTCAATACCGCTCGCATCACCAGGCAGGTCAACACCGAGGAAGAACACGCCGTACGGGATGGACTCCAGCAGTTCCATGGCCTCGAAAGCTGTTACGGCCTCGCCCAGAACCTGAATGAACGGTACTTCTTCAAGGACATCGCGCAGGGCTGCACGAATTTCGGGGTCCTTGTGGATGAGCAGGGTTTTCAGCTTGGGCATGAGTGTGAGTGCGCCTTTGGCTCGGTAACAGGTTTTCCTTTTCTCTGTCTGAAGTCCTATCAGTCAATGGGGGAGGTGCGCAAGTTTTTGGAATAAAAGGGAGAGGGGCGGGGGGTGAGGGGGCTTTGTCTTTCATGACTTTTAAGAAAAGATAGAAGACAAAAGACGAAAATGCGGAAAACAAAAGCAAAAGGCGGAAAGCCAGTCGCTTTCGCTCTTTCCATGCCCTCCCGGCGGGGTTCTTTTTTGGCTGAGCCGCCACAAAAAAGAACCAAAAAATGTCGGCTTTTCCATGATTTCACCGCCGTGTATTTTCGGGGCAAAGAATCTGATCAAAACGGGCCGCTCCCGAATCCAGTCGCCGGGGACGGCTCCGGGATTCGAAGAGCCGCGGCTTCCGCTTTGTCAGCTTCTAAGCTCCGAAGATAATGGCTAAGCTAGGACTTCGCGTGGGACTAAGAGTAAAAGGCAAGCAAGGAAACAAGAGCCGGATTTTCGTTGCCGAATTTGCCTCTCGCCGTATTGACAATTGAAGTGCCCCAATGAGCCAATTAAACCTCACAAGTCTTAGAAGCTGACTGAGAGGGGAAGGCGGCTTTGGTGGCGGGATACGTATGAATCGACATAATCCCGTACTGAACGGAATGGCAGGGACTACGCTTTTCATGCAGTGGAGCCGCCCCGATCAGATCAGATTCTTGGCGGTGAGGACTTGGCGGGTAAATCAAGGTAAAGCCGAGTTTTTTGGTACTTTTTGGGGCGGCTCAGCCAAAAAGTACCGCCGTCCGCGCAGGACACGGAAGGAGCGAAAGCGACTGGCTTTCCGCTTTTATTAAGAAGCTTACTGCAAGTCCTCGCCATCACGCCCTGAGAGCATTTCCTTCTTCACCTCTTCAACTATCCTCTGAAACGTTCCGTCCTGTTTCATCTCTTCAAGGGTGGCAGCGACCGTCTCGGCCAGCTTGGCATGGCGTTTGTGCATGTACGTGTAAATTTTTGTCTCTTTGAGGCAGCCGACTTCCTTGATGTTTTTGAGTTCGGGGTGCGTCTGAATCAGGCGTTGCCCGTCCATTCTTTCGGAAACGACATAGTCGAGCCGCCCCTCTCCCAGCATCATGAATGCTGTCAGATCGGTGTTTTTTGGATGGATGTCTTCTGCGCTCAGAGCGTTGCCCAGATACGTTTTTACATTCTGCCTTCCCCGCTGATAGCCGACATCGAAGCCTTTCAGGTCTTCCCATTGCTCAGCAGGTCCTGCTTCCTTCGAAAAGACGACCAGATATACAGACATCAGGTGGCTTTCGATGCGAACAAGATTCGGGTACCGGCCATGGCTGACTGTATGGAAATCGTATACTCTGTGAAGTTCTCCGTCAGCTTCTCCCCGGTTGGAAAGCAGGAGAGAGCGGGAGCTTGGGTAGTACTCCGCATGAAAGCGTATGCCGTTTCGCTTAAAGGCTTCTTTCAGAAGAGGCATGATTACTCGCGGCTGATATGAGTCGAGCGGCGCACCTCCGACGAAGAGTACTTCGTCTTGAGCATGTGCCGTGCCGCAGGCGAAAAAGATAAATGCGAGGAGATTCAGTAGGGCTTTCATGATATTTGACGATACCATTTTTGTGTAAAGATTCAAGAAGTCCCATGGCCGAGGTTTTTCGGGACGGTGTTGCATGTTTTCAAGTGGCGTATTCCCCAAAAAAAAAGGCCGCCCAAAGAGGGTGGCCTTTTTTAGTGTCTTTTTCGAAAGATTACTTCAGTTTCGGCGGTCCCAGCACGATCATCTCGGCAATGGTGTGATCCACCTTGGGAAGCTGCCGCAGGTTCTTGCCCACGAACTGCATCTCGACCATGACGAGGTCCTTGTAAAGCGAGGTCCGGTTCACTACCGGTACGATGCCGCCGTCGGCTTCGACCTTTTCGGTCAGTTCCTGACAACGATAGCAGCCCGGGAATTGCACCTGCTGCCCGTCGGGGCGGATGAGCACATTGGGCACGCCGTGCATACGGCAGATCATCAGGCGATGCTTGTACAGACCGCAGATGCCCTGTTTCTGGTCTTCGAGGTTGAGCGGACACATGATGTGCGGGCGCTCGCCGCGAGCCAGGGCGGCCTGTCCTTCTTCCACATATGCCTGCGCCTTGGCCTTGATTTGTTCAAGACGGTCGGCGGGAAGCTGATTCAAGCCTTCCCACATGTAGGCCCACTCTATGTAAGTGTGGTGCTGGAAGAAGCTCAGGCAGCAGTTGTCGTGGCAGCCGTCGCAGGTCATGCCGATGGCGTCGGCTGCTTCGCCGTACTGGGCGACCATCTTGTCATATATGGCGGCCAACTTGCGAAAAGCGGCCTTGGGAGTCAGTTTTTTCATGGCAGATCAATGTGTTCGAGAATTAAGTTCACGCATTCGTCAGGAGTGCACCTGTCTGTGCGGACCGTAAAGTCGGCGGCGGCACGGTACAGCGGCTGCCGTTCGTTGTAAAGGTCGCTCATGGTCTTGCCGGGAGCGATGGCAAGGCCCCGGTTCTCTCCGTCTCCGACACGCTCAAGGAACGTGGCTTCGTCGATGTCGAGCAGGATCACCGGGCCGAGCTGCTTGAGCTGGTCCATGGCGGGCTTGCTGTAGATGACACTGCCGCCGGTGGAAATGACCGTGCGGGTAAGGCCGAGTTCGCTGACGAGGTGTCCCTCGATTTTCAGAAACTCTTCAAGGCCGAACGTATCCATGATCGCCTGAAGCGGCATGCCGTAATAGGCTTCCATGTGGCGGTCGGTATCGAGTTGCCCCCACTGGAGACGCTGGGCAAGCAGCGAACCAAGCGTGGACTTGCCCGCTGCGGCCATGCCGACGAGCGTGATGCAGGGTTGCGGGACAGGGTCCCGCTCCAAAGGCTTGAACGTCATGAAAGGTTAGCTCCTGACAAGGCAGACGCGGTCTTCGTCATCGCGTTCGGTGACGAGCACGTTGACGTGTTCTTCTCCGTGGGTCTCTACCCGTTTGCCCACATAGTCGGCCTGAATGGGCAGTTCGCGGTGGCCTCGGTCAACAAGAACCATGAGCTCGACTTTTTTGGGTCGTCCGTAGTCGAGGATGGCCTCAAGAGCGGCACGGATGGTGCGGCCCGAGTAAAGCACGTCGTCAACAAGGACGATGGACGCGCCTTCGATGTCGAAGCCGATCTCGGAACAGTTGATCGTGGGCGCGAGTTCGAGATTGGTGGTCCAGTCGTCGCGATACAGGTTGATGTCGAGCTTCCCCAGCGGGACTTTGCGTCCCAGACGGTCATCGAGCAGTTTCTTGATTCGTTCGGCCAGATCCGCGCCTCTGCGCTGGATGCCGATAATGGCGAGATTGTCGCTGTCGCCGTGCCGTTCGTATATTTCAAAGGCGAGCCGCTCAAGCGTTCTGCTCATTTCCTTATCTGATAGTATAGTGCCGCATTCTTCCATTTTTATGCCTCGCATGCGCTTTGGGCTGATGTACAATGTCTCGAATTATCCCATCCCCCAAGGACGGTCAATATCGATGGGCGGGAAACTGTCAATTTCAGTTTGACAAAGGGGTACTTTGATCTTACCTGTTCCTTTCCCGACCATAAATAGGAGGCAATCTCATGTTTGAAGTTACTGAAGCTGCCCAGGAGCAGCTCAAAGGCTACTTCCAGGACAAGGAAGCATCCCCTGTCCGGGTGTATCTCGCTGCGGGCGGCTGAGCAGGCCCGCGCCTGACCCTGGCTCTGGATGAGCCTAACGATAAAGACGAAGTGTGCGAGGCAGGTGGTTTCACCTTCCTGATCGAAAAAGAATTGCAGGCTCAGACCGGCAAGATCAAGATCGATATGACCTACTACGGTTTCGTTGTCGAATCGGAAAATCCGGTCGGCGGCGGTGGCGGCGGCTGCGACGGCGGCTCCTGCAGCAGCGGTTCCTGCTCCTGCTAATCAGCCATATACCGAACCCGATAGGCGGCACTCCACACGGAGTGCCGCCTTTTTTTGCAACTGGGGCTAGACAGATAATAATTACTACTTATAGTTTGTAGAACATTAACACTCAGGAGTAATCATGATTAACGTAACAGAATCCGCACAGCAGGAACTGACTTCATATTTCGCAGACAAGGAAGCCCAGCCCATCCGGGTCCATCTGGCTGATGGCGGGTGTTCCGGCCCGCGCCTTTCCCTGGCGCTTGATGAAGTCCGTGACGGCGACAAAAGTGTTGAGAAGGGTGACTTCACTTTTCTCATCCACGAAGAATTGGCCGAGGCCACCGGCGTGGTGACCGTCGATATGACAGAGTATGGCTTTTCCCTTGAATGCGAAAAGGAAATCCCCGGCATGGGCGGCGGCTGCGGTTGTTCGTCCGGCGGTTGTTCTTCCGGCGGTTGCGGCTGCTAGATAGACGCGCGCGAGATTGCCGTCTGACCGGATGTTCCGGTTCAGCTGAATACAAGAAGGGAGTTCCATGCGGAGCTCCCTTTTCTATTGTGTTGTATCTGGCCGCTCGGCGTGTGGCAGACCGTACTTCGCTTCCAGTTGCAGCAGTGTGTCGGATGCCCAGAATTTTCGCATTTCCGTATCGAAATCGGCAAGCAGTCTTTCCTTGTCTTCCGTATCGCCGCAAAATGCCACGTAAAAGAAAATCTCGGAATCAGGTACGCGTGCCGCTCTGACATTTTCAATATTCAGTTCCTGCATCAGGAGCATTCCCATGCTGTAGGATGTGATAAAGACGTCAATCCGTCTCATTTGCAGGAGTTTGAATAATTTCTGTTCGGCATGTTCCCCGGCAACTTCGAGCAAAAGTGGGGAGTCCTTGTGGCGTGTTATATACGTGTCGATTTCAGAAGTGTATTGAACACCCGCCACATATCCGAGTCTTTGTGTCAGCAGGGATGGCGTTCCGTTGTATTGCCATTTTGAGTGACTGTTTATGAAAAAGGCGAGCGCTTCTCCTCCAATGCTTTCTTTGGAACGGAGGCACCCTTCCAGCTTTTCATTGCCGGCAACGGCCAGGATTTCGGGTTCGGTCCAGAGCAATTCCGCCCGTGCAAACGGAACTTCAATGGCCCGAATGCCTATTCCGTTTTTGCCGAAGACTTCACGCAGGATTTCAACCGCGATGCCGGGAGAGTCTGGAGTGTCAAAACAGAAGAACGGGCAGGCTTCGTCATACGGCAGGATCAGTTCCGGTTCTTCGGCTCTGATTTCGGCAGGAGCGGACAGCAGGAAAGACAACCCCAGAAGCAGGGCTGCAAAAGGGAATATCTGGAAATGAAAGAATCGATTCATGGCCCTCACGTACACGGTTTTCGGAGATCAATCCAGATGGGAGGGGTTATAATAAATTGGTTTTCGAGAGCAGGGGAAATGTCGCTAAAAATGGCAATGTTAGGTAAAGAAAAACGAAAAGGGCCGAGGCGCATGTGCCTCGGCCCATTCGATTAGGACCGCAACCCCGGTCGCCCGGGTTTAATCGAAAGTCCTCTCATCGACGAGTTTTGCGGCGTCATCCGGTAATGTGCCCGGTTCAACGACCTCGACGACGGGTTTCAATTTCATGATGTTCTGAAAATCGACGATGAATCTTTCCTCGTCGAACTCCATTCCAGTCTCAACTAACACGACAAGGCTATCTCGTCCACCCGGATTATTCACTCGAATCTGCCAATTCGCAACATCCGGATATTCCTTGAAAACAGCGGCCGCCTGAGCGGGGTAGACAAACTGTCCCTTGACCTTGGCCGTGTCATCGGCGCGGCCTTTCCAGCCGGTCAGTTTCCGGGCCGTCCGCCCGCATTCGCACTCGCTGTCGTCAATGGACGACAGATCGCCGGTTGCCAGCCGAATCAGCGGATAATCACTGAAAAACGGTGTGACCACCACTTCGCCGGTTTCGCCGTCCGGCAGCGGTTCGCCCGTCTTGGGATCACAGATTTCCACGTGACGGAAGTTGGACAGGTGCATGCCGTTCAGGGCCATGCATTCGTAAGCGATGCAGCCCACGTCCGCCGTGCCGTAGCCCTGCCGGATCGTGATGCCGAACATGCTTTCCACTTCCTGCCTGAGATTTTCGGTCAGCGGCTCGGCAGCCACGTATGCCTTTTCCAGATGGAAGTCCTTTTTGAGATCAAGACCGGCGGCCGCAGCCTTTTGGCCGATCACTTTCAGGTAGCTTGTCATGCCCACGAATGCCGTCACCGGAAGCTGTGTCAGAAATTCGATCTGTTTGTCCGTATTGCCGGGGCCAGCCGGGATCACGCCGCATCCGATGTCCCTGAGCGGCTCCTCCAGCATCAGGCCCGCCGGGGTCATGTGGTACGAAAAGGTCATCTGTGCCAGATCGCCCGGTCGGAATCCCGCAGCGAAAAATCCCTCGGACCACGCCCAGTAATCGGGTTCGCGGCCTTCCGGGTCGAAGATCGGTCCCGGTGACTGGTAAATACGTCCAAGCTGGCCCGGTTCACAGTTCAGGAACCAGCCCAGTCCGTGTTCACTCTGCCATTTGATGATGTCCTGCTTTCTCAGCGGGGGGATTTTCCCGTAATCATCGAAGTTCTTGAAATCCCGTGCACAGGCTCCGAGCTTTTTCAGCCGTGCCTGAAATTCTCCTGATTTCCTTTCGGCCTCGAACAATACTTCCCTGACGGATTTCCACTTTCGTTTCAGCCTCTTCTCGCGAGGTTGTGTCTCGTATTCGTGGTAATACATAAGAATGCCTCCGGCGGTTTGGACCTTTGGATTCGTGAAATGGATTGTGAGATTTCCCGAACAATTCGATGTGCTTTGCGAGACTGTGCGAGCACACAGTTCTCCCTTAGCATTTACGGCGACATAATGAAATGGTTCACGGCAAAGCCTGCTCGCCTGCACGGATATGCAGGTGAGTTTTTTCGCACAGACAAAAACGGGTGATTTAACCCCCAAAACGGGCGTCAGAGGGTGATAAGGCTTATCAGTAAGTGTATTGAGAAAACATTTCGTCCACCATCTTGCTCAATTAACTCACAGTTTCATTTCAGATGTTCTTTCTAAAATCCTGTCAACATGCCAAGTTATGCCTTTTTCGTCCTTTTTGGGGGCCAAGTTGTGTCTTTTTTACCCTGACCCCAAAACGAGGATTATGCTCCTTGCATCGAAATTATAGCAAGGAGCAATGACATGTTTGAATTTGGCAAATCCCTTATGACCATGAATCCCGAGGACCGGAATAGTGTGCTCAAGAATGCAACCGGGGCGCAACGCAATTTTGCTTCGGAAATGGGCATCGGCATGAACGGTAAATATGGCCAAGGCCGGCAACGACAGCAACAGCGTCAACAAAAGCGGAGTGCATTTCACGATCTGGACAGGCTCAACCATGTGGTAGAAAAGGAAAACGAGGCGCACGATTTTTTCGGGGCCTGCTTGGTGATTGGCAGAAAAGTGTCACCGGAAAAAATCCGTCCAAAGACGCGACCAACCTCAAAAGCCCGTTCGACGATTATGAACACGGTGTCCTTTCCGAGTTGCCCAAGGGCGGCAAGCGACATTCCGCCCTTTCAGAATCACTTCCCAAGATCAAGGACGGTTTTCTCAAGCAGGGGCACCAGTTTGCGCTCGACAAACTCAACGAGCGTTCGCGCAGTGTGCTCGGAAACGTCCTGAAGCGCATTGCCAAGGATGCGCTCGGAGCGAGGACAGACGAGGAGTTTCAGGAGCACGATAACCGGGCGGCAGGTCTCATCAACAAGTATGTACTGTCCGAGGCGAAGTTCAACGAGAAGGACGCGGACGTATTTTATGATCAGTTTCTGAAGGATGCCGGTATGCCGTCGGAGGCTGAATTGGCGGAGCAGGATGCCCGCAAGGTTGCATCGGTTGGCACCACCCGAAAGACTGAAGGCAAAAGCGTGGAATTGTTGTCCGCAGGCAATGTAGCACTGGGAAAAAAAGAAGAGAATGTGGAAGGCAAGACGCCGGACGTTCAAGATGAAGCTCTCCCTGAATCATTTCGGGAGCAGGGGGACGAAAATTCTGGTGAGGTTGTCCCGAAGTCGTCCGCGCAGGATGCACATGAGATGGAAGCCAAGGTTGCAAAGCCAGTCAACTCCACGGAAGTCGCACGCCTGATTGAACAGTGGGAAAAGCAATCGGGCAACAGCGTCAATGACGTGGAGGAGCACTACAAGCAAAAGCCCGGTTCCAACCCCACTTGGGTAAAGGACGAACTTGGCAAGAGCGGGTACTATGAGAAGCGGGCAAAAGACTTCAAGGAACGTAATCCCGGGAAAAAGGCTCCTGAGTACTATCGTGAATACGGGGACAAGTATGTCAAACGGTTCGATAAGCTGAAACCGGAATTGTCCGAAAAGGGGCAGAAGTGGCTGGAGAAGACCAAGGATTTGCTTCAGTTCAAAATGGAATCGGGACTAAGAAGCGGTGAGTGGGATGAATCAAAGCCTGAAGAGTTGAAAAAGAAGGCGTACGATTCGCACTCGGAAGCTTACTTGGAGGCTGGATTGGCTGATTTGCCGCAAGGGGATATTGATAAGGGCGTTAAAAATGTTGATACAGGTGACATGTGGGATTTGGACGCCTTTCTTGAATCATTGGAAGTTGGTAAGGAAATTTGGGAAAGGAAAGGGCTTGGAAAAGCAGTAAGAACAGCCGGAGCGGGAGCGTTGCAAATGATCCCTCAACATCCTGATGCCTATGATCAAACCGAAGAGATGCTTGATACCAACCCTTATGTGCCTAAGCGTCAAAAATAGTACAGGGGAGGATATGCCTCCCCTGTTATTTTTTCAGCTTACCCCGTTCGACGCTTTCCAACATGCCTCCCCAAAACAGTGAGGCCAGTACTACAGCCCATCCGTGCATAACAAGAAATATCAAAGGGAACGCTGTGCTGCTCATGAATAACACAAAAGGTATGTAAGAAAGCCTCAAGGAATCAGGTTCTTCGATGGCCAGCCCTGCGTAAAAACCTATTGGGCCGAGCAGCAAAACAATCGAACCGGACACAGCGCCCAATATTATCCCGCTGATGTATTTTGCCCCTCGCTTTTCATATAACCATCGCCATATGAAAAAACTGGAAAATAAAGCCCCCAAGACTGCACTTGTTGATGCCGAGTATGGAGCGTTTTCCCAAAACAAATGAATTGCCAAGGCATAGACAGACGCAATGCAAGCAATCCCTGTAGCAAAGAGATAGGTGACTTTTCTCGAACGAGTCATGGAAAGATTAATACGTCATTCGATATCGCATGTCCATCATTCCAGAGGCTGAAGAAACTGTACCAGACAATTTGTTTGGGTTATCTGTCCATTCAGTCCTTACAGGAATTTTCCGGTGACCGAGTCAGGGTTGGCGATGATCTGTTCGGGAGTGCCCGCAGCCACGATCTGGCCGCCGTGTTCTCCCCCGCCGGGGCCGAGGTCGATGACGTGGTCCGAGGCCATGATGACGTCGGTGTTGTGCTCGATGACGATGACGGTCGCGCCTTTTTCGACAAGGGCGTGGAGCACCCGGATGAGCTTGCCGACTTCATGCATGTGCAGGCCTGTGGTCGGTTCGTCAAGGATGTAGAGCGCTCCCGGCAGGTTCCGTTTGCCGAGTTCGCGGGATATCTTGATGCGCTGCGCTTCACCGCCCGAAAGTGTCGTGGCGGGCTGGCCGAGCTGGAGATATTCCAAACCGACCTGCGCGAGGACGTCGAGGCGGCGCATGAGCGGCGGATGGTTGGCAAAGAATTCGCGGGCCTGCCGCACAGTCATGGCGAGGACGTCCGCGATGTTCTTGCCCCTGTATTCGACCTCAAGGGTCTGGGCGTTGTAGCGTTTGCCCTTGCAGGTTTCGCAGGTGACATACACATCGGGCAGAAAGTGCATTTCCACACGAATCTGGCCGTCTCCCTTGCACGCTTCGCAGCGGCCGCCCTTGACGTTGAATGAAAAACGTCCGGGCTGGTAGCCTCGGGTGCGGGCTTCCTTTGATCCGGCGAATATCTTGCGGATTTCATCGAAGATTTTCGTGTAGGTCGCCGGGTTGGATCGAGGAGTGCGACCGATGGGCGTCTGGTCGATGGAGATGACCTTTTCGATTTTATCGAGGCCGTTGATTCCGGCGATCTTGCCGGGATTGTTGGCCTTGTTGCCGTTGTAGAGCTGGATGTGCTTGTAGAGCGAATCCATGACGAGCGAACTCTTGCCTGAGCCGGACACGCCGGTGACGCAGGTCATGACGCCGAGGGGGATCTCAACGTCGAGATTTTTGAGGTTGTTGGTTTCCACTCCCTTGAGGACGATGGAATCCTTGGGCTTGCGCCGGGTCTCGGGCGGGGCGATGAACATGTCGCCGCGCAGGTATTTTCCGGTGAGGGAATCCGCCTTGACGAGATCTTTGACCGGTCCCTGAAACACGATTTCCCCGCCGAGCCAGCCGGAGCTTGGCCCGATTTCGATGACGTGGTCGGCCTCGCGGATGGTGGGTTCGTCGTGTTCGACCACGAGGACGGTGTTGCCGCGTTTCTGGAGTGATCTGAGGGTGTCGATCAGTCGCTGGTTGTCGCGGGGGTGCAGTCCGATGGACGGCTCGTCAAGGACGTAGGTGACGCCGACGAGACCGGAACCGAGTTGCGAGGCGAGCCGGATGCGCTGGGCCTCGCCGCCGGACAGGGTGCCCATGTTGCGGCCCATGGAAATATAGTCGAGGCCGACGTTGACCATGAAGCCGAGGCGGTGGGTGAGCTCCTTGAGCAGCGGTTCGGAGATGAGTGTCTCGTGGCCGGTGAATTCCAGATTTTCGAGCCATTCCAGAGCGCGCTGGATGGACATGGACGAGAACTGGGACATGTTTTTGTCGGCCACGCGCACGGCAAGGGCTTCGGGGCGCAGGCGCGCGCCTTCGCAGTCGGGACAGGGGCGGGACTGCTGAAACCGTGCGGTCCAGTGATCCCAGACGCCGGACTGCTGCTGCCCGTATTCGAGGATGGGCACCACACCGGGCCAGCCGGTTTCCGGGCTGCCGTAGAACAGGGCGGACCATGCTTCCTCGGAGTATTCCCCGAGCGGCGTGTCCAGTGTGAAGCCGTGGGCCTTGGCGAGTTTCTTGAGTTTGGGACCGTATTGCTCCTGCCGGTAAGCTGATTTCCACGGGATCACGCCGCCGTCGTTGAGCGAGAGTCCTTTGTTGGGTGAAATGAGGTCCGGTTCGAAATATTCGACGCTGCCGATGCCGTTGCAGGTGGGGCAGGCGCCCTGCGGCGAGTTGAAGGAAAAGAGCTGCGGAGTGAGCCGCGGCATGGAAATCTTGCAGGACGGGCAGGTGGACAGGGTGGACATGAAGGTGTCGCCGGGATTGTCGCCGCCCACAACGGATACGATCATGCGTTCGTCGCCCCGTTCCAGCGCGAGTTCCACGGAATCGGCCAGACGCTTCTTGATGCCGTCTTTGATGACAAGGCGGTCCACCACGAGATCAATGGTGTGCTTCTTGTTCTTTTCGAGTTCCGGCACGTCGTCGAGCGTATACATGCTGCCGCCGATGCGAACGCGAACGAATCCCTCTTTCCGGAGCTTGTCCAACAGGTCCTTGTGCGTGCCTTTCTGGTGCTCCACCAGCGGGGCGAGCAGCATGAATTTGGTGCCGTTCTCCATGGCGAGGATGGTCTCGACGATCTGGTCCGTGGTCTGGGCCTCGATGGCCTTGCCGCATTTCGGGCAGTAGAACTTGCCGAGGCGGGCGAAAAAGACGCGCAGAAAATCGTAGACTTCGGTGACGGTGCCGACCGTTGAGCGCGGGTTGCGTGTGGCGGTCTGCTGTTCCAGCGAAATGGCCGGGGACAGTCCTTCGACCTTGTCCACGTCTGGTTTGTCCATCTGGGGCAGGAACTGGCGGGCGTAGGCGGAAAGGGATTCCACGTACCTGCGCTGACCTTCTGCATAGACGATGTCAAAGGCAAGGGTTGATTTTCCGGACCCGGACGGGCCGCATACGACAACGAGTTCGTCGCGCGGGATGTCGAGTGTAAGGTCCTTGAGATTATGGTGTCGGGCACCTTCGATATGGATGGATTTCCTGTCTGCGGATGTAGTCATTGGGGGAGGATAAACATTCCTAGATGGAAGGCAAGCCCGGAATGCGATCCAATAAAAAAATGTGTTCTTACACCAAGAGCAGCGTGGCAAAAAAAGTGCAACAGGCCTGTTTCCCGGAGAGTTCATCTATTGGTGTCCTGAAAAAAACCGATAAATCGTTATGAATACGATTTACAACCGCGAGTCCTGAAAGTATGTTAAAGGAGTAATAAAGTTTCACTGTCCCGGGTGTCACTGTTGTCGAGATTGCCTGTGGATTTATAATACGGTTCGAAGGGAGTAGTCATGGGTTCCACCGCCTCCGCTGATAACGGCGGGTCGAATGCAAAGCAGAAAAAGAAAGCTCGCCTGTTCAAGGTGTCGCCCTACATGGTCATCCCGTCCCGTGTGGGTGGTTTTTCCCTGTTCCTGAAACAGGCGGAAGGCTATGTGCTGTACGCGGAAAAAGGCGAGTTGTTCACTGATGCGCACAAGGAGCGTCTTGGCGAGCTTGACGTGGAACACCTGTACGTCAAAGCCGAGGATTACCCCCAGTATGCCGTTTATGTGCAGGAGCATCTGGAAGAGGTGCTCGGTGATGAGGCTATTCCCGTGCGCGAACGTGCCCGTGCCTGGAACGACGCCACGGTCTCGCTTGCCAAGGAGTCGTTTGACAGGAGCCTGCCCAAATCCATGGACAAGCGGCGGTTCGGGAAGATTCGTTCCCTCATTTCCCACAGCCTGAAATTTTTGGCGCGTGATGATGCGCTCAAGGAATTGTCCCGGTTCATCACCGAAGGCAACGAGCTGTTTCGCCACGGCATCGGCGTTATGGTGCTCACCGTCAGTGTGCTGAATACCTTTGTCAAAGACGATGCCGATCTGCTTGTCGCCGTGGGTATGGGAGCCATGCTGCATGACATCGGCAAGCTGGAACTGCCTGAAACCCTGTTTACCCGCCGCTGGGACGGCCTGACACAGATCGAACAGGACATGGCAAGATCACATCCGGCTCTGGGAGTCGGGCTGTGCTCCTCCCTGCCTTTGCCGCAGGAAACACTGCAATGCATCCTGTTTCATCACGAACTGGAGGACGGTAGTGGCTATCCGTCCGGCGCTTTGGGCGATCTGCTCCCCAGCTACGCCAAGGTCCTTTCCCTTTGCAATGAATACGACAATCTCACACGGGGCGCCAAGGGCAGAAAGAAACTCACCCCGTTTGAAGCGCTTACGCGGATCAAATCCCGCCGGGGGGCATTCAATGCCGAGATGCTCAAACGGCTCATTGCAGTCCTTTCAAAGGCGGAACTGGCCTAGTCTGTTTTTTTTTGAATTCAGAGGGTTTTCAACGAGACAGGCCCCGGAAGCATGTGCTTCCGGGGCCTGTCTTATTTGGAAAAATAGTAAAAGTAATGAGCGGGCCGCGATCCGTTACTTGAACGAGAAGGTCCATCCTTCGTTGACTGCGGAAGTGAAGTCGATTTTGAGGGAACCCATGATTTCCTGAATCAGGGTTTTGTCCACGACAGGTCCTTCAATGAGTGAGGCCTTGCCTTCGATTTCGCAGAGTTCCTTGAGCTTGTCAAAAGCCTGTTGTTCACTGCCCAGCATGTCGACGAGGCCGAGTGCGAGAGCCTGACGGCCTGTGACGGCGCGTCCGTCAGCAATGGCTTCCACCCTGCTGCGCTTCATGTTGCGTGCCGCGGCGACGTCATCCACAAATTGTGCGTGCAGGTCGAGCATCATGCCGAGAATCTGGTCGCGCTGTGCCGTGGTGAGGTCGCGCATGGGCGTTCCCGCGGCCTTGTATTTGCCGGTGGTGAGAATCTCGGGTTTGATGCCGAGTTTACGGAGAGCCTCGCCTACTGTGACGAATTCGGCCATGACACCGATGGAAGCGGTGATGGAGCCGGGGTTGGCCACGATGACGTTGGCCGGAGCCGACGCGTAGTAGCCGCCGCTGGCTGCGACGGTCGAGTAGGAGGCGACAACCGGCTTGCGGCTCGTGAGGTCGGTGACGGCCTGATATATCTCCTGTGACGGGGCGATTGCGCCACCCGGAGAGTTGACGCGCAGGAGCACGCCCGAGACGGAGTCATCGTCGCGCAGGGTTCGTATCCAGTCGACTACGTCCGTGGAGTCCATGATGGTGCCTTCGATGTGCACCACGCCGAGCTTGTCGCGTCCCAGTGAGAAGTTGCCATCCGTCCAGCCCATGGAACGGAAAAAGGCCATAGTCCCCAAAATGAGGACTATGGCCATTACTATCATCATCACCCCGAAAATGAGGGGGTGCCGCTGGGAGAAACGTGTGCGTGTTTCTTCCAACATAATGATTCTCTACTTGGTTTCTTCGGACTCCTCGACGGGAGCTGCGGCCTCTTCGGCCGGGGCTTCTGCGGGAGCTTCGGTTTCAACTGCTTCGGGAGCAGCTTCAACAACTTCCTCGACGGGGTTGTCGAGAGCGTCGCCGGCAGCTTCTTCGAGCTTTTCGCGGAGCAGGTCACCCAGAGTGGAACCTGTGGATTCGCCGGCAGCACCGCCGCCGAAGCTCTTGGACTTGCCGCCACCGCGTGCAGGCTCTTCCTTGGTCTGCTTGATGGACAGGCCGAGACGGCGTTCATCAGCGGAGACGTGGATGACCTTGGCTTCGATGGTGTCGCCTTCCTTGAACATCTCGGAGGGGGACTTGATCTTCTTGCGGCTGATCTCGGAAACGTGAACCAGACCTTCGATGCCTTCCTCGACCTCAACAAACAGACCGAAGTCAGTGATGTTGGTGACGGTACCGTTGATCAGCTGACCCACGGGGTACTTGGCCGGGACCTGAGTCCACGGGTCTTCGGTGAGCTGCTTCACGCCGAGGGTGAACTTCTCGTTTTCCTTGTCCACGGTGAGGACTTTGGCCTGAACAGCGTCGCCGGACTTGTAGACTTCCGAAGGATGACGGATTTTCTTGGTCCAGGAGATGTCGGAAACGTGGATGAGGCCGTCGATGCCTTCCTCGATGCCGATGAACACGCCGAATTCGGTGATGTTCTTGATAGCGCCTTCGAGGACGGTGCCTTCGGGGTACTTCTCGGCCACGACATCCCACGGGTTCGGGGAGATCTGCTTCATGCCGAGGGAGATGCGCTTCTTGTCGGGATCGACGCCGAGCACGATGACTTCGACTTCTTCGCCGACCTTCACCATCTGGGAAGGATGACGGAGCTTGCGGGTCCAGGACATCTCGGAGATGTGAACCAGACCTTCGACGCCGTTTTCCAGTTCCACGAATGCGCCGTAGTCGGCGAGATTGGTGATGGTACCGGTGAATCTGGAATCCTGGGGGTACTTCTCAGCAATGTTCTCCCACGGATCGGGAACGAGCTGCTTGAGACCAAGGGAGACCTTCTGTGCTTCGCGGTCGAAGGAGAGGATCTTCAGTTCCAGATCGTCGCCGAGCTGGACCATTTCCTTGGGATGCTTGATGCGCTTCCAGGACATGTCAGTGATGTGGAGGAGACCGTCGAGGCCGCCGAGATCGATGAACACGCCGTATTCGGTGATGTTCTTGACCTTACCGGTGACGACCTGGCCGTCTTCGAGGGTGCCGAGCAGCTTGTCGCGCTGTTCGCTGCGCATCTCTTCGAGAAGCACGCGGCGGGAAACGATGACGTTGCTGCGGCGGCGGTTGATCTTGAGGATCTTGAAGTCGAATTCCTGATTGACCAGGGCGTCCATGTCCGGGACCGGGCGCAGATCAACGTGGGAACCGGGCAGGAATGCTTCCACGCCGCCGAGATCGACGGTGTAACCGCCCTTGATGCGGCGGATGATGCGGCCGACGACTTCGCCGTCTTTTTCCTGCACTTCTTCCAGTTTATCAAAAAGCTGCATCCGCTTGGCCTTGTCACGGGACAAGTAGATGGTGCCTTCGGCTTCATTCTTGCGGGCGACGAAAACATCGACCTTCTCACCGACCTTGACTGCGACAGTGCCGTCAGCCTCGGTGAATTCCATGATGGGAATCTGTCCTTCGGACTTGAAATTCACATCAACGAGGACATAGTCCTTGTCGACCTTGACGACTTCACCAGCAACGATGGTGCCCTCGTCCAGATCCCCGAAATCGGAATTCAGATACTCATCAAGAGCATCAGCAAAATTCATTTCCATGTCGGGGGATTCGACGACATCATTAGTTTTTTCCATGGGTTACCTCCACAACGGACCTCGGACAAAGTATTTTTAGCGTATATGTTAAAGATAAGGGTACCGGCGCAGACAGAGGGATTCGTTCCGAGGCCGTCGAGCCTCTTTCTGCGCGGTCGGTCCTGTGGACCGGTTCCGCTATCTTTACGCTCCTTTTAAAGAAGGCCTGCCATTTTGGCTGGTTATGGCTGTCAAGCCTTGCCTCCTACAATAAGAAGAATCATGCTTCTAACGGAAAAACGTTCCTCTGTAAACTCTTTTCTCCCAACGAATTTCGCCTGATTTCAATGTTTTTATCAGTTCTTGGATGATGCGGGTTTTAAAAGAAACAACCGGGGAAAATTGTCCCCGGTTGCAAAGGTCGCAGATGGTTCTGTCGGGTTATTCCTTGCAGCTGTGTTTCATGTTCGTGCCCTCGACGATGAAAGCCACGGATTCGGCCACATTGGTGGCGAGGTCCGCGATGCGTTCCAGATGGCGTGCGCCGATGATGGCGTGTACGCCGCGTTCCACGATGCGGGATTCCGTGACCATTTCACTGACGAACTGACGCAGGATGGCGATGTTGAGATCATCGGCTCTGTCGTCCATGCGGCAGACCTGAAAGGCAAGGGCCACGTCTTCGTCCACATAGGACTTCAGGGCGTCGGACAGCATGGCCTTTGAGGTGTGCGCCAATTTTTCCATCTTGGGATTGTGCGGCAGGGGCGGGCGGGTGCTCAAGAACATGGCGCGGTGCGCGAGGTTCACGGCTTCATCGCCCAGGCGTTCCAGATTCACGGTGATGCGCTGCCCGCCGACGATGGTGCGAAGGTCAATGGCCATGGGCTGGTCAAGCGCGAGCAGTTCCAGGCTGAAGTTGTCCAGATCATCCTCAAGTTCGTTGATGGCGGAGTCGCCCATGATGACTTCCTCGGCGAGGTCCGCATCGTTTTCAAGGAATGCCTTGACGGCTTTGTGGACCGCTGTTTCAGACAGTGCGGCCATGCGCAGGACCTTGACCTTCAGGTCGTCCAGTTTTTTTGAAAAGTGTGCTCTCTGCTCCATGTACTCCTCCGGAACCGGCTTTGGCTGTTGCCGAAATTTGTGGTTTTTTGCTTGTTCTTTCCCGGTGTATCTCGATCAATCAACCGAAACGTCCGGTGATGTAGTCTTCAGTCTGCTTGTTGCTCGGCTTGGTGAACATGGACTTGGTGTCGTCAACCTCGATGAGTTTGCCCATGTAGAAGAACGCGGTTCGGTCGGAGACGCGGGCGGCCTGCTGCATGGAGTGGGTGACGATGATGATGGTGAAGTCCTTTTTGAGTTCGTGGATGAGGTCTTCGATTTTTTGTGTGGCGATGGGGTCCAGTGCCGAGGCCGGTTCGTCCATGAGCAGGACTTCCGGTTCGATGGCCAGTGCGCGGGCGATGCACAGGCGCTGCTGCTGACCGCCGGACAGGCCGAGTGCGGATGTGTGCAGCCGGTCCTTGACTTCGTCCCAGAGTGCCGCTCCCCTGAGGCTTTCCTCGACGCGCTGCTCAAGGAACTGCTTGTCGTTCATCCCGTTGACGCGCAGGCCGTATGCCACGTTTTCGAAAAGGGTCTTGGGGAACGGGTTCGGCTTCTGGAAGACCATGCCGATGCGGCGGCGCAGGGACACCACGTCGATGCCCGGAGCGTAAATGTCTTCGCCGTCAAGCGCCATTTCGCCATCCACACGTGTACCGGGGATGAGGTCGTTCATGCGGTTGATGCAACGCAGGTAAGTGGATTTGCCGCAGCCGGAAGGACCGATAAGGGCCGTTACGCGGTTGAGTTCAAAGTCTATGCTGATATCCTCCAGCGCCTTGAAATCCCCGTAATGGAAATCAAGGTTGGTGGATGCCACTTTGATAGGATTTTTCATGCTGAAAATTCTCCCGATGGAAATATGATTGCTCCGCAACGTGGCGGGCGACTCCCGTTGTCTACGTCCGGGCAGTTACGGCAAAATGGCCCGGGTGTTACAATTGGGTTACAGCATGCAGAAAATGCTTCCTTCGGTTCAGGTTCCTGCCGGTTCAAACAGGCAAGGCCTTTCGGTTTTGATGCATCCGTGTTGTGTGAACAAGGCCGTTTTGCCGGGGTGGGAGGCGCTCCTGTTGCCAGAGTAACGTGTTTTGTATATGGCTATTTTACTTAGATGCGAACATTACTTTTTTGCTTATCCCTCTTTCTCTTTTTTTCCCTGCATTCACCCGTTCAGGCTGCGGATGGAGTCCTTCGTGTGTCCTTCAACACGCTTCCTCCGTGGAAAACGCTTGATGAAAATGGAAATGTCGGCGGCATCGACATAGAGTTTCTCCATCTTGTGGCAAAGCGAATGCATCTTGATGTCGAATTTGTTCATCTTCCATTCAAGCGAGGACTCAAGATGCTGGAGCATGGCAACGTTGACCTGATGGTCGGCGTGCTGCATCGTCCCGAGCGTGAGGCTTTTGCCCACTTTCTGATGCCTCCTTACAAGAATAAGACAAACAAGGCCTTATATGTTCTCAGGGGGAACGAGGATTGGATTACCGAGTATGAGGACATGCATTCCCTGAGGATTGGTACTCAGCTGGGTGGAAAGTATTTTCCCCGTTTCGACACGGATAAAAGTATCAGCAAATCAAGCGTGAAAAGCTTTGAACTGAATATCAAGATGCTGCTTGCCGGACGCATTGACGCTTTTATCACCACCGAGGCTGCGGGGGATTACCGACTCGCCCGAAGCGGACTGGCCGATAGTATCACCAAGGCCCGTTATGTTTATCATAACGAACAGGACGTCTGCATGGTCCTGTCGAAACGTTCTTCTCATGCCCCTCGTCTCGCCGAATTCAATAATGTCATGCGTGAATTGGTCGAGGGCGGCATGTTTGAACAGGTCAAAAAGGAATATATCAGCCGGGTTGAAAATGTGGTGAGCCAATAATCACGGTTTCGCGGCATGGGCCGGAACAAGTGGAGAGACCCTCGTTCTGTTTTTGGAACGGGGTTTTTTATTATCAAAAATATGCGGCGACAGGATGAGTCGAAAAAAAGGCCGGGACACGATACGTGCCCCGGCCTGATACGTCAGTCTGTGTGCGTTCTATTTTTCTTCTTCAATGGGGCGGGTGTAACCGCAGCCCTTCTGGGGACAGGCGATGTGTTCGCCCTTGTCCTTGGTGGTCTTGCGGGTCAGGACGGGATGGTCGCATTTGGGGCAAGGCTCGTTGATGGGCCAGTTCCAGACCGCATAATCGCACTTGGGATACGTGGAGCAGGAGTAGAACAGCTTGCCCCGGCGTGAGGATTTCTCCACCAGTTCGCCTTCGCAGCCTTCGACCGGACAGGGCACGCCCGTGGAGAAAGGCTCGGCATGTGTGCAGTCCGGGTAGTTGGAGCAGGCGATGAACCGGGAGCCGGTGCGCGCCTTCTTGAGCAGCAGTTCGCCGCCGCAGTCCGGGCAGGTGCCGACCACTTCGGGCTTTTCGCTTTCCACCACCTGAATCTTGCCGTTCTCATCGCGTTTGAAATTGACGATGGACTTGCAGTCCGGATAGCCGGTGCAGCCGAGGAACTCGCCCCGGCGGCTCTGCTTGATGGCCATGGGACGGCCGCACTTTTCGCACTTCACGCCGGTTTCTTCCGGCTTTTCGCGTTCGACGATCTGGATGTTGCCCTGCTCGTCGCGGGTGAAGTTCTTGATGGTGCGGCAGGTGGGGAATCCGGTGCAGCCGAGGAACTCGCCTGTCTTGCCGAACTTGATGGCCATGGGCTTGCCGCAGTTCTCGCACTTGATGTTCGTTTCCTGCTGGGAACGGGCCATTTCGGTGCGGGCCTTGTCCAGCGTGGGATAGAAGTCCCCGCCGAAATCGTTGAGGAGTTTTACCCAGTCTTCCTTTCCAGCGGCCACGGCATCAAGGAGGTTCTCCATGTTGGCGGTGAAACTGACATCCATGAGTGCCTGAAAATGTTCGGACAGCTGATCCGAAACCGTGAACCCGAGTTCCGTGGGCACGAACCGTTTCTCTTCCTGCGTGGCGTATTCACGATCCAGCAGGGTGGAGATGATGGCCGCGTAAGTGGAAGGACGGCCGATGCCGAGTTCTTCCAGCGTCTTGACCAGCGAGGCTTCAGAGAAGCGCGGCGGCGGCTGGGTGAACTTCTGTTCTTTTTTGAGTTCGTTGAGTTTCAGGACATCGCCTTCGGCCAGCTTGGGCAGCTCAGTGTCGCCGTCGCCGTTGCCTTTGTCCATGGCAGCGAGAAAGCCGGGGAAGAGCATGCGTTCACCCTTGGCGCGCCACTGGGTCTTGGGCGCTTTGACCAGAACCGTGGTGTCCCAGAACGTCGCGGCAGCCATCTGCGAGGCAACGAAACGCTGCCAGATCAGACGGTACAGCTTGTGCTGTTCTCCGGGCAGGAATTTTTTCACGTCATCGGGCGTGATGGTCACGTCAACCGGGCGGATGGCTTCGTGCGCGTCCTGTGCGCCGCCCTTGGTCTTGAAATGCCGTGTCTTCGGCGGATAGTAGTCATCACCGAACTTGTCGAGAATAAGCCCTTTGGCCGCGTCCTGCGCATCCTTGGCGATTCGCACGGAGTCGGTACGCATATAGGTGATGAGCGCCGTAGTGCCGCGTTTGCCGAGCTCGACACCTTCGTAGAGGCGCTGGGCAATGGACATGGTCCGCTTGGCGGAATAGCCCATGCGGCGGTTGGCGTCCTGCTGGAGCGTGGAAGTGATGTACGGCGGCAGCGGATTGCGTTTGCGCTGCTTCTCCTGCACGGAGTCGACCTTGAATTCACCGGTCTCAAGCGCTTCCTGCAATGCTTCGGCTTCGGACTGGGTGCCGATGTGGTTGACGCCCGGTTTGACAGCCTTGTTCGAAAGCTTGTGCAGGTCCATCCAGAACGGCGGCGGATTCGTGCCTTCGAGCAGCACCTTGAAGGGCCAGTATTCATCGGCCTTGAATGCGCGTCGTTCCTTTTCGCGTTCCACCAGAATTTTGAGTGCGACCGACTGGACACGTCCTGCGGAGATGCCGCGCTTGACGTTCTTCCAGAGGATCGGGGAAATCTTGTACCCCACGAGGCGGTCGAGGATACGGCGCGCCTGCTGTGAATCGAACAGATTCTCGTTGAGGTCCTGAGCTGATTCCAGAGCTTCCTTCACGGCGCGGGCCGTGATTTCGTTGAACTGGATGCGGCGAATCTTCTTGTTCACCGGCTTGATGAGCTCGGCCACGTGCCACGCAATAGCTTCACCCTCGCGGTCCGGGTCAGGTGCGAGGTAGACGGTGTCGGCCTTCTTGGCCGCCGCCTTGAGACGCTTTACCACGTCTTCCTTGCCCTTGATGACTTCGTACTGGGGGGCGAAATTGTTTTCTTCGTCCACGCCGAGATCTCGGGTGGGCAGGTCGCGAACATGTCCTACCGAAGCATCGACAATATAGTCTTTGCCCAGAAACTTGGAAATGGTCTTCACCTTGGCAGGGGACTCAACGATAATTAAATCTTTTGGCATAGTCCGGTCTCATAGCCGCTTTTTCGGGATAAAAGCAACCCATGCGGCGTTCGGGTTGGCTTGTGAGGGGGGTCTATGCACGTTTATCAGGGGACTCGTCAACCCTCTATATATAGATAATGGGTAAAAATGCTTTTTTTGTGAAAAACAGGCCCGGACATGGCTATATCACGGGCGGTTCGACACCGATATCAAGGCTCAGATTGTCGAATTCCCGGAGCCTTTCCAGATGATCGGCGTGCTTGAAGTAGAATTTGATATCATTGCCCATGATGCTTCCCGTGCTGGCGGTGCTGCTTTTCTGTTCCTTGAAATTGATTCCGCTCAACTGATGGTGAATGCAGGTCACGGTTCCGCAGTACATGACCTTGTATCCTTCAAGGCATATGGCGAGGTCATGGTCGATGTCGTCCACCTGTGACGGGGAAAAGCGGATATCGAATCCCGCAGGAATCTTTTGGGCGGCTTCGTTTCGGATCAGGTGCAGGCACCCCATGACGCTGCGTGTCTCGCGGGTGAAGTCGTAGACGTGGTTGTCGTAGGTCTCCAGCGGGGTGTGGATGGACATCTTGAGCAGGCCGTGACCGGCGATGGCGACATAGCGGAACAGGTGCTGAATCTGGGCCGGTTCGCCGGGATGCAGAATTTTGCAGCCGACCACGCCGATCTGGTCGTCGCTCTCCGCAATGGTCAGAAAACGGGCCAGCCAGTCTTTCTGGACTGTGACGTCGTCGTCGAGAAATGCGACGTATTTCGATTCCTGCACTTCCGGGAGGCGCAGCAGCCAGTTGCGGGCCGCGGGTGCCCCGATGTTCACATGCAGGTCGTGAACGACGACTTCGTTGTCCGGGAAAAGCGGAAGGGCGTCTTCAACGATCTCCCGGCTGTTGTCCGTGCAGCCGTTGAGCAGGATGTGGATGCGCGCCTTTCCGATATCCGATTCACTCAGGCTTTTCAGTGTCTGGCCGAAAATGTCCCCTTTGTTCCATGAGTAGAGGCAGATATCGACGCTGCATGTGTCGGGCAGGCTGTTGTCCGGGACGAACGGGTTTTCCAGTTCCCGAAGCCGGAGGCGGATCGGGGTCTGCCTGGGGTCCTGTTTCAGTGACGTCTTGTACAGGTCGATTGCCTGTGCCGTGTCTCCGGCTGCGACGAACATTTCGGCAGCCAGATTGAGGGAGATTTCGCGGAGAAGGTCACTGCGGAGTCCCTGCCAGAGTTCCATGGCCCGTTCGTAATCGCACAGGGCGGCGTGGTGGTTGAAAAGATGGATTTCCCAGTCCCTGCGAAGGGCGGGCGGGCAGGTGAAGAAGTTCTGCCATTCTCCGCGTGCGATACCGAGATGTCTGTCCACGTTCAGGGCGAACTGAGCCGCTGCGACGTGGTCCGTGCAGCCTTGAATGAGTTGTGTGATGAACGTCTTGGCGTCTTCAACGTCCTGATTGAGGTCCAGAGCGGATATCTGGTCAAAGATTTCCTGTTCGCGGTTGTGTTTTTCCACGAAATCAAGACGTTGCTGCACCTGCGGATTGCCGGTCAGTTGTGCCACCGCCTTGAGCAGGCCCGGTCGGAAGGGGCGCATCTGCAACGCCTTGTCCAGCAGGTAGAGCAGGGTGTCCCTGTGGCTTTTCTTTTTGTTGATTTCGGGGTCGTTGGCAAACCGTTCTATGAAACAAAGGCAGACGGGCTCGTCAAAAAGGAAATTGTGGATGTGGTTGCGGACGTATTCAACCATTTCGTCAAGCGATAATTCCTTGAGTTGCGCGCTCATGCCGGTCTGGCTGATGGAGAAATAATTTTCGTTCATGCGGAGACATCCTTTGTGTTCTGCCGGTTCGCTCTTCTTTCAGCTGTTATCGTTCAACTCTTTTGTTGACTTTACTCTTTTCTTATCGGGCTTGGTCCGTCAAGTCACCGTCCGGCGGCTTGTGACGCCAATATAGATAATTTCTAGACTTAATGATTTGAAAAAATTACCATTTTTTAGAGTTATCCACTTCTGGCAAAAAATCAGGTAGTTACAAGGAATGAACTCATGGTATAAGCATATACATGAGGTCGGAGACAAAGAAAAATTCATTAATTCATTAAACTAAATAAAAAACGGGTCGATAAGGGTAGAAGAGTCCTAAGGTCTCGTTTCATTGAGAATTATGAGCAAGAATACAAGTGAACTGGCTGACCGCGCGGCACGGGTCAGGGAAGATTTGACTGATGCGGCTCTGAGAGCGGGAAGAAAAGCGGAGGACGTTACCCTTGTGGCGGTCTCCAAGTTGCATCCGGCATCGGCCATTCGAGAATTGGCCGGTTGGGGGCAGGTGGATTTCGGCGAAAACTACGTGCAGGAGTCCATGTCCAAGCAGGAAGAGTTGGCCGATCTTGATGTGAAGTGGCATTTCATCGGGGGACTTCAGTCGAACAAGGCGAAGTTCGTGGCCGGGAATTTCGAGCTGGTGCATAGCGTGGATTCACGTAAACTGGCTCAGGCATTGCATAAAAAGGCTTCAAGCCTTGGGGTGGTTCAGGATATTCTTCTTCAGGTGAACATCGCTGAGGAGGCTCAAAAGTCCGGAATCGCGGTAGAAAACCTTCCTGAATTGGCGGATGCCGTCATGGAAATGGAAGGGGTCCGGCTCGTCGGTTTGATGACGATGCCGCCGTTTTTCAACGATCCCGAGGGTGCGCGCCCTGTTTTTGCCCGGTTGCGGGAACTGCGGGAAGCGTTGGAAAAACAATTGGGTAAACCGCTGCCTCATCTGTCCATGGGCATGACCGGGGATTTTGTCCCGGCTGTGGAAGAGGGAGCGACACTGGTTCGGATCGGCACCCGGATTTTCGGGCAGCGGCCGCCAAGATAATACGAGCAAAGGCAAAGGATTGGTATGGATCTCGGAACAGTAATAGGGATTGTGCTCTCTTTCGGCTTGGTTGTGTCGGCCATTTTGACCGGCTCAAGCCTGATTATCTTTGTTTCCGTCCCTTCCTTTCTCATTGTCATGGGTGGAACCCTCGGCGCGGCACTGGTCAACTACCCCATGGGATACGTCATCGGTGTCATCGGGGTTATCAAGAACACCTTCTTTTCCAGTCTCGAATCTCCGCAGGACGTCATCGAGCGGTTTAAGGATTACGCCAACCGCGCTCGTCGCGAGGGCATTCTGTCGCTGGAGCCGCTTATTAAGGAAATCGATGACGAATACATGCGCAAGGGGTTGCAGCTCACGGTTGACGGTCTGGAGCCGCAGACCATTCAGGAGATTTTGGAAACCGAAGTCTCCTATCTGGCGGAACGGCATGCCACTGGCGCGGACGTGGTGGCTGTGCTCGGCACCCTTGCCCCGGCCATGGGAATGATCGGTACGGTTATCGGTCTGGTGCAGATGCTTCAGACCATGTCCGACCCGTCCACCATCGGTCCTGCCATGGCTGTCGCGTTGTTGACCACGCTGTACGGCGCGATTCTCGCCAACCTTGTGTTTAACCCCATGTCGGGCAAGCTCAAGGCGCGCAGCAAGGAGGAAGTCCTGCTTCGCGAGATGATAATGGAAGGCATTCTTGCCATCTCCAAGGGTGAGAACCCGCGGATTATCGAGGAAAAGCTGAACAGCTATCTGCCTCCCAAGGACCGGATCGTTTCGGACTAACTTCCAGTCTCCTCACATCGGGAGTACGTCATGGCGAAAAAAAAGAAAAAGCTCATCTGCGACGAGATGCCTCCGTGGATGATCACGTTCTCCGACGTCATGACCCTGATGCTCACGTTTTTCGTGCTGCTCGTGTCCATGTCCCAGATCGACGCACGCCGGAAACTGGTGGCGCTCGGTTCCATTATCGGTACGTTCGGCTGGCAGGATGCCAGTTACGAGGTTTTTTCCAAAAAGGACACACGCCGTACCGTGGAGCCGGGTCCCATCGACAGCGGCGACCTTGAGCCGCTCAAGGAACTCAAATGGGAAAATGTGGATCAGGATATCAATTTCCGATCCAATCGTTTCGTCCAGATTCTTTCCATCAATTCGAGTCTGTTATTCGAGCCGGACGGGGTGGTCCTGTCTGATGCCGGACGTGCACTCCTCGACGAGTTCATGCCGATTCTGTCGCAGGTCCAGTATCCGCTGCTTCTGGCAGGACACACTTCGGAACTTCGCGATGAACTCGGACTGAATTACGAGCCGGGAGACGACACGATGATTCCTGACCTGTCGTGGAAGCTCTCGCTCAACAGAACGCTGGCCGTGTACCGTTTTCTGCTAGAACGCGGCATGGCGCCGGACATGCTCAAGATTGAGGCGTTCGGCAAATACCGTCCGTTCTATCCGCAGAACAACGCTGAAAACAGGGCAAAAAACCGGCGAGTCGACATCGTGCTCGACAAGCGGAGCCTTGAAGCGGGCGAGGAAGTCCGGGCGCTGTCTCCGTCGATTCGGACGAAGGACGACAGTATCAGTGTGGACGGATTCGAATTCGACGTGCGTCCGCCCGAGGGGCTGGAGTAGCCATGGCGAAAAAGAAAAAAGTAACCTGTCCGCCTCTTGCGCTCTGGCTTGTCACTTTTTCCGATCTGGTGACGCTGTTGCTCACGTTTTTCGTGCTACTCCTGACCATGTCGTCCATGGACAACGCCATTCTGACCCGTGTGACCCTGCATACCGCCGACCTCGGCCTGCTCGACAAGCGCGGTTCGGGCCGGGTTACGGCCAAGGAACGGCTTGTCGTCGATCTCATGGCCAAACCGTGGCAGGTGCTGGACAAGAAGCAGCGCATCAAGGACCTGTTGTTCCCGGATGATGTCCTGCCCGAGGAACTGGACAAGTCGGAACTGGACAAGAACCTTGAAATCCTTGCCAAACCCGACGGCGTGGCCTTGGTCTTCACCGACAAGCTGCTGTTCGAGCCGGGGCAGTCTGCGCTCAGTTCGCGCGGTGAGTTCGTGCTCGACCAGATTATCCCCATGATGACCCATACCGGGGCCCCGGTGAATATCGCCGGGTACACGTCCGGTGTGGAAGGTGCGACCGACCCGTTTGTCCTGTCCGGAGACCGGGCGCTTGCCGTGCTTTCGTTTCTGGTCAAGGCCGGAATGCCTGACAGCCGGTTTTCACTGTCGGCGTATGGCGGGGCATTCCCGGTGCGGGATGATTTCGGCAGGCCTGCGGAATCGGCCATGAACCGGCGTGTGGAAATTTTGCTGAAGACTGCCCGTCCCATCGGCGGATATTAGCGGACACATGCCCGCCGTTGCGTTCCATGCGGCAGGGTGAGTCTAAACTTTGTCTGGAAAAGCCCGTGGAATCGGGCTATGGAAGGAATGCAGGCTTTGGAAGAGCGCTCTCCATGGAGGGCTGCGTCAGGTCTGATAATACAACCGGAAGAGAAAGGTGCCCGAAATGGCTGACGAAGATGTACTCCAGGAAGAGAAAAAGGGTGGAATGCTCAAGTGGATCATCATCCTTGTGGTGCTGATCGCGCTCGGCGTGGGTGGTTATTTCGGATACACCATGTTTTTCGCAGCACCTGACGAAGACGCTGCGACCGAGGAAGTGGCTGCCGAGGGCGAGGAAGCGCCTCTGGAGTCTCTGGAGGGTACGCTGGTTCCGCTGCCCGTGTTCCTGGTCAATCTGGCCGACCCTCTGGGACGGCGTTATCTGAAGCTCGGCCTTGAGGTCGAGGTCCGTGATCCTGAAGCGCAGGCCGCATTGGCCAAATATGAGGCAAAGATCAAGGATACCCTGCTACTGCTGCTTTCAAGCAAGACCTATGATTCCCTTTCCACCATGAAGGCCAAGGTGGAACTCAAGCAGGAAGTGGTCGACCGACTGAATCAGATTGTCGGTAAAGGCAGTATCTTACGTGTATACATTACGGAAATGGTTATCCAGTAGCACGCATTTTGCAACTTGTTGCCGTAGAGAGATGCGGACTGTCTGTTTTTTTGACAGTGCTGTCTGGAAAACGTTTTCACGAGGTGAATGAAAATGGCCGACGATCAAGACAAACTTGCACAGGAATGGGCTGACGCTCTGCTGGACGGCGACGACGCCGGTGACGCTGGCGATGCCGCAGCCGGACTCGATGCCGATGATCCGCTTGGGGGACTTGAGAACGTGACCGATCCGTCCGAGGCCGGAAGTGCCGATGTCGGCGGTGACGACGAAGCTCTTGCCGACGAGTGGGCCGCTGCTCTTGCCGAAACCGAGCAGGACGAAGTCAAGCATGAGAAGGAGCAGGCGTTCCTTTCCACCCAGACCCATGATTATGATTTCAAGGATATGGGGCCGGATGCCAAGGCCGGAAGCGCTTCCGGCAAGCGCGATCTGGATTTCATTCTGGATATCCCGCTCGAAGTCTCTGCTGAACTGGGTCGCACCAAGCTGCTTATCAATGAATTGCTGCAACTCGGTCAGGGATCGGTTGTCGAGTTGAACAAGCTTGCGGGTGAACCTTTGGAAATTTACGTCAACGGCAAGCTCGTCGCACGCGGCGAAGCGGTTGTCATCAACGAAAAATTCGGTATTCGCCTGACGGATATCATCAGCCCCATCGAGCGAGTGAAACAGCTTGGATAGCACTGTCGCAGCCAATGCAACGGGGGCCATGGCGCTCCCCGTGGTGGACACGGGTACCACCATTTTCACGACACTGGGCTATCTCAGCCTGCTGCTCGGCGTCATTTTTCTGGCCTATTACCTGCTGCGTCGGCTTGGCGTGCAGGGGATGGGTATTCAGGGAGGACAGGGCGCACCGCAACTCATGGGGCGGCTCATGCTCGGGCAGCATCAGAGCGTTGTGGTTGTGCGTCATCAGGGAAAGGATCTGCTGCTCGGTGTGACGGCAGAACATGTCACACTGCTGGACAAGGGCGATGCGGACGAAAGTATTGCCGAACCGGCCGAAAAGAAGAATTTTGCATCGTTTCTCAAGAGGAGTACTGGCGATGAAGGGTAGGACGTTTCGCATACAGGCGATCTTCTGGGTCGTCCTGCTTGCCGCGATTGCCTTGCCCGTACTGGCCTTTGCTCAGGGACCGACCATCCCCAAGCTTTCCATGGAGCTTGCCGCTGGACAGGCGGAGCCGGGGGAAGTCTCGACTCTGCTTGAAATCCTGTTCCTCATGACCGTGCTCAGCATGGCCCCGGCCATCATGCTGACCATGACCTCGTTTACCCGCATCATCATTGTTTTTCATTTTTTGCGGCAGGCCATGGGAACACAGCAGATGCCGCCCAACCAGATTCTTGCGGGGCTGGCCATTTTCATGACGTTGGTCATCATGTACCCGGTGGGCAAGGCCATCAACGACACCGCATTCCAGCCGTACATGGCTGAGGAAATCCGTTTTGACGAGATGCTTGACCGGGCGCAGAAGCCTATTCGCAAGTTCATGTTCAAGCACACGCGTGAAAAGGATCTCTCGATTTTCTATTCCATCACCAAAGAGGATCGGCCTAAGAACAAGGAAGAGGTCAACACCCTCATGCTGGTGGCCGCTTATACCATTTCGGAACTCAAAACCGGCTTTACCATCGGTTTTCTCATCTATATCCCGTTCCTCATTCTCGACATGGTCGTTGCTTCGATCCTGCTCGCCATGGGCATGATGATGTTGCCGCCGGTCATGATATCATTGCCGTTCAAGATTTTGCTGTTTATCCTGATTGACGGATGGAATCTGCTTGTCGGTTCGTTGGTGAATACGTTCCAGTGACCCTGCGCCCATGTGTTGCCCGGGGAGACGTGCGTCCGGGTGAGGGCGTCAACCTGTAACCGAGTATTGAAAAAGGTAATGCCCTGTGACTCCTGAGTTTGTTGTCGGCTTCGCCAGACAGGCCATTGAGATGACGCTCATTATTTCGTTGCCCATGCTCGGCATCGGAATGGTCGTGGGTATTTTCATTTCTGTCTTGCAGGCCGCCACCCAGATTCAGGAAATGACCTTGACCATGGTTCCGAAAATCGTGGCCATCTTTATTGCCCTGCTCATTGCATTTCCATGGATAATGGACAAAATGATGACGTATACGACAAATCTTTTTCTCAATCTTCCCAACTACATACGATAAAGCTGCCATGTGTTTGCCCTCGGGGGCTGCACATGTTTCCTTCACAATGGATGGTGACATCCGTGGTGAAAAACCGTATCTTTCGTTTACGGTGAGTTTGCCGTCCCCTTCAACCGCCTGACACAGGTGAGCACTTGATGAAAAAAACGACCACTTCCACGGCCAAAGGACTTAAGCCTTCCAAACTGCGGGCCGCGTTGGACCCAGCCAAGGTCCCGTTTGCTGATAGTACCGAGATTCCGGACCGTAACGTCTATCCAAAATTTCAGCCGCGGGCTATTCAGGCGCTTTCCCTGGCCCTTGAAATCAAGGGTAACGAGCATAATGTCTATGTTTCGGGTGAACCGAACATGGGCCGTACCTATTTCGCAAAAAGTTTTCTCGAACCGGCCGCCGCGCGCAGGGATGCACCCTGCGATTGGGTGTTTCTCTATAATTTCGAGGACCATGACAGGCCTATTTCCCTTTCCATGCCCGCAGGCATGGGCCGAAAGTTCAAGCTGGCCCAGCATAAGGCCATGACGCATATCCGGCAGGAGATCCCGGCCCGTTTTGAAAAGGATGCCTTTCAGAAGAAACATGAACGGTTGGTCAAGAAGCACAATTCCAAGCGTGAGGAATTGTTCAGCCGGATGGACGCCACTGCCGAGAAGGAAAATTTCAGCCTCAGTCTCGATGATGACGGGGTGCTGACCCTTTCTCCCATTGTGGACGGCGAGATTATTTCGGACAAGGATTTCGACAAGATCAAGCCGGCCCAGCGCAAGAAGCTTAAGGCCAAGGGCGAGGAACTGCTTGCCGGGGTCAGCTCCATTCTGCGCCAGATCAACCAGAATGAAATGGACATGCGTGAGTCTGAAAACGTCCTGCACCGCGAGACCGCAAAGGCAGTTATGGCTGACTGCTTTGTTTCGGTTCGGGATAAGTTCAAGGCCATCAAGGGGCTTCCCGAGTATTTCGATGAACTGACCAATGAAGTCGTCGAGAACGTGGACCAGTTCATGCCCAAGGACACCTCGCTGGCCAGTCTCATGCCCGAAGGCATGCCCGGAGGCGAGGACTTTTTCACCCGTTTCGAGGTCAATCTTTTCGTGGACAACGGCAAGGCCAAGGGCGCGCCGGTGATTGTCGAAGACCACCCCACGGCCTTCAACCTGCTTGGTTCCATTGAGCGTGAGGCTGAAATGGGTGCCCTGTACACCGATTTTACGCTGATCAAGGCCGGGGCCATCCACATGGCCAACGGTGGGTTTCTCATCCTGAACATCGAGGATCTGTTGACCAATCCCAATTCGTGGGAAGGACTGCTTCGTGCCCTGCGTTCCGGCCAGTCCCGCATTGAGGACCCTGTGGACCCGGAACAGGTCCGCGCCCGTACCATCCAGCCTGATCCCATTGATCTTGAACTCAAGGTCGTGCTTATCGGTTCGGATGAGCATTACGAGATTCTGCTGCATAACGACGATCGCTTTGAGAAGTATTTCAAGCTGAAAGCGCATCTTCAGTATGCAGCCACGCGCACTGCCGCCAATATTCGGAACTACATGTACGTCATCGGCGAGATTGCCCGCGAATGCGAAACCCTGCCTTTCACCCGGGAGGCCATTGCCGGTCTGGTGGATTTTGCTTCCCGTCTGGTCGAGGACCAGAAGCGTCTTTCCCTGTATGTGCCGCTCATTCGCGAACGCATGATCGAGGCTTCGGCCATGGCGCGCATGGTCGGGAAGACCAAGGTCGGTATCGACGAACTCAATGAAGCCGTGGCCGCCAAGGACTACCGGGTCAACCTCTATGAAGAGGAGTTCATGACCGATTACGACCGTCAGGTCATCAAGGTGTCGACTTCCGGTGAAGCTGCGGGGCGGGCCAACGGTCTGTCCGTCACCCAGTTCGGGGATTACGAATTCGGTTTGCCGCACCAGATTTCCTGCACCGTGGGTGTGGGGCACGGCGGCATTCTCGACCTTGAGCGGGAAGCGCAGCTCGGCGGTCCCATTCATACCAAGGGCATGATGATCATCAAGTCCTACCTTGTCCGGCTCTTTGCCCAGGACAAGCCCATAGTGCTCACCGGTTCCCTCTGTTTTGAACAGTCGTATGCCGGTATCGAAGGTGACTCCGCTTCCGGGGCCGAACTGGCCTCGCTCCTGTCCGCGCTTTCCGGTGTGCCGATCAACCTTTCCTATGCCTTTACGGGTGCGGTTTCCCAGTCCGGTGCTGTCATGGCCGTGGGCGGCGTGAACCGCAAGATCGAGGGGTTCTTCGAAGTCTGCCGTCGCCGCAAGCTGACAGGGAAACAGGGCGTTATCCTGCCTGCCGACAACGTGGTCAATCTCATGCTCAAGGACGAAGTCGTTCAGGCGGTCGAGGACGGTCTGTTCCATATCTTCCCGGTCAAGACCATTGAGGAAGCCATGCTCATTCTGACGGGCATGCGTTGCGGTTCTCGCTCCAAGTCCGGCAAGTACCCGTCAGGGACCCTGTACCATGCCGTTGATTCACGGCTTGCGGAACTGGCGAAAATCGCTGTGCCGGGAGACGGAAAGAAGTAGCTTAGCGGGAGAGGACTCCACCTGTTGACGGTCCGAGTTGCAAGATGAATATGGAAACGGCGGCTGCTTAGAGGGCAGTCGCCGTTTTTTCATGAGATTTCAGCTGCTTCAAGGAGGGCCTCGCGTAGGAGGGCGATATGTGTCTTTTCCATGATTTTCAGGCCGGTCGCGCTGCGGACGTGGAAGATGTCGGCGGCTCGTCCGCTGATGGTGGTGATCTTTGCGAGATGAATGGAAATGCCGTTAGCCGAGAGGGTCTCGGCCATGTCAAAGAGAAGGCCGGTGCGGTCGGTGGCTGCGACTTCGATGATGGTGTAGAAATCGCTGCCTTGGTTGTCGATGGTTACCATGGGGCGGAGTTTCGGCCCTGTTCTGGATTTTCCGAGCGGGGATTTCCGCTGCCGATCAAGTCGGGCGGCGATGTCGAGCTTGCCGGTGAGAGCGTAACCGATGGATCGGTTGACCCGCGCCCAGACTTCTTCAGCAAAGAGGTTTTCCGGCGGTGTGCTGACGGTGATGACGTCGATAGCGGTTCCATCGTTCCAGGTGAACAGTTCGGCTGACAGGATGTTCATACTGTGCAGCGAGATGGCTCCGGCTATAGTCGCGAACAGGCCGGTTCGGTCAAGGGCCGCGATGGTAAGGCGGAAGGTGCCTTCGACTTTTCCGGACTCGGCTTCAAGAATGCAGATACCCTTGCCGCCGATGGTCGAGGGCTTGCGAATGCGGTCTTCCGCGATTTTGTGCCAAAGGGCTCTGGCCATTTTGATATGGTGTGTCAGTGTATGAGTATCGAGTGCGAGAAAGGCCCGTGGTGGCATTGCTTCCAGAGCGGCCTCCACATGTCCGGTGTCCATGTCCGGGCAGGCTTCAATGACGTTGTTTCGTGCCGAGGCAAGACGCTGTGCGTTGTCCGGTTTGGAAAGAGGGCCGTGTTCAAGAAGATTGAGTGCCTTATGGTAGGTCTCTTCGAAAAGAGAACGGGTCCATGCGTTCCATGCCCGGGGACCGGTGGCCATGGAGTCGGCTATGGAGAGCAGATAGAGCATGTTGAGCCGTTCGGCGGAACCGGCGGTGGCAGCCAGTTCGGAGACGACGCGTTCGTCTGAAAGGTCGCGGCGTGTGGCGGTCTTGGGGATGAGCAGATGGTGCCGGACGAGAAAGGCGATTTCCTCGATGTCCGGTTTGCTCATGCCGAAACGAGTCAAGACGTCGCGGGTGATTTCAGCTCCGGTGCGGGAGTGGTTCGGTTCTCCCTTGCCGAGATCGTGAAAGAATCCCGCGAGAATGAGATTCGCCGGAGACGATATGCGGCGCGCCGTTTTTCCGGTCCAGTGGCAGGAATCTCGCAGGAATGATGAAAGCCGGGTCACGGTTGCGAGGGTGTGCCGTCCCACGGGGTGTACATGGTAATCATTGAACTGGATAAGGTGTTCCACGTCTCCGAATTCCGGGAAAATCGCGGGGAGAAGCCGGGTTTCGAGCAACCCGTTGCAGGCCGTGTCGGCATTTGCGGAGAGGAATATATCCACAAGGGCGGTCAGGGTTTCCGGTCGATCAATGAGCCGGGACGCGAACCTGCCGGGATTGTCCCTGACGATTCGGCGGGCGTTCCATGTCAGGGGCAGGCCGGTGCGGGCTGATTCCTGAAAGGCTCCAAGAACATCGTCCGGGGTAGCGTTTGAGTGCGCCTTGAAGAAAAGACCTTCGGCACATGCCGTGATGTTGTGTGCTTCGGGGGCGGCTGCCTGTGTTCGGGGCGGGGAGAATCGCTCCTGAAACAGGGCTTCTCGCATGGCTTTTATGCGGGTCATGGCCTGATGCAGGCGGGAAAGAAAGAACTCCACGCCGCGTCCCGTGTCCTCGGGCGAGTCCCCCTGATTGGCAAATCCCATGAGGCGGGCTGTCAGCGGCTGGAGATCGAAAAACAGGCGGTCGGTCTTGCGTCCGGCAGCAAGATGGAGCGCGGTGCGGACACGGTTGAGAAAGGCCTGATCCTCGCGCAGTCGGGCGAGTTCATCGGGCAGGAAAACGGGTGGTGTGTGTGCTGCCTCCAAGTGACTGTTGAGCCAGAAAACCTGCTGCCCGTCGCGTAATCCTCCAAGCCCATTCTTGAGTTCCGGTTCAAGCATGGCCGAGGCATCTCCGTACTGATTTGCGCGTGTCGTGTTGTGGGCCTGCAGGCTGTCCGCGAATGCCTTTCCTTTCTTTCGAAGCACCTTCTTCTCGAATGTGCTTTGGAAGGAGTGGAATACTTCGGCGTCACCTGCAAGCGGGCGTGCGTCAAGGAGGGAGGCAAGCACCTGGTAATCTTTTGCTGCCAGTGAAACGCAGTCTGCAATGGTGCGTACCCCGTGTCCGAGGTCAAACCCCAGATCCCAGAGGGGGAACAGCAGGTTTCTGGTGAACTGCTCGGCCGCTTTGGGGATGCGCCGTCTGCATATCAGGAGAATGTCGATGTCCGAACCGGGGCAGAGTCTGCCGCGGCCATAGCCGCCCACTGCCACGAGCGTAAAAGGAAAGGATTGGGAGCCAGCTTCAAGGATGCGTTCCTCGAAATACCGGTCTACCAGATGGGTGTATTCCCATGCGAACCCGCCCACCGCACCTGCCTCTGCCCGTTCCCACAGCGCACCCTTGGCTGCCTTGAGGTGCTTTGCGGATTCGGGAAGATGTGCAGGCTGTGTCATGCGGATCGGGCTGGTTGGATGTTTTTGGAAGGGGGGAGCGTCCGGGGCAGGGTGAACCCCGGACGCTCAATCCGACCTTGATGAGGTCGTGGCCGAACCCGTGGCGGGACTCTCACAACTCGCGAGGCGTTCGGCTGGGCCGTCCGGTGAGGTGGGCCGGTCGGCCGGGGGCGTTTGTTCGATTTTAGATGGCGTCTTCGCCGGTTTCTCCGGTGCGGATGCGGACGACTTCGTCCACCGGGGAGATGAATATCTTTCCGTCGCCCACCTGTCCGGTCTGCGCGGCTTTTTGTGCGGCTTCAACCACTTCTGCGGCAAAGTCGTTCTCGACCACTACGTCGATCTTGATCTTGGGGACAAAGTCCACCTGATATTCCGCGCCTCGGTAGACTTCCTTGTGGCCTCCCTGACGTCCGAATCCTTTGACCTCGCTGACCGTCATGCCCCTGACTCCGATGCCGGAGAGGGCCGTCTTGATGTCGTCGAGCTTGAACGTCCGGGTGATTATTTCTATCTTTTTCATATATGATTCTCCTTGAAGAGATGTTTGCTTAAGCTGTTTTTTTTGTGCCGACAGGGCTACCACTGGTAGCCTGTTTCACTGTGTTCGGCGATGTCCATGCCCCTATCCTGTTCCTCGTCAGTGGCCTTGAGGCCGATGGTGGCGTCCACCACCTTGAATATGACAAATGTCATGGCAAAGCAGAAGGCCCATGATGCGATGACTGATACGAACTGGACCCATAGCTGGTGAGGGTTGCCGTACAGCAGTCCTTCGGCGCCGATGCTGGCGAAAATCCCGGTGGCGAGTGCTCCGAACGTGCCGCCGATGCCGTGAATGCCCACGACGTCGAGGGCGTCGTCATAACCGAACCGGTTTTTGAGCATGATGCCGCCGTAGCAGATTGCGCCTGCACAGAGGCCGATGATGATGGCGGGCATGGGCGTGACGAATCCGGCAGCCGGGGTGATGGCGACCAGCCCTGCGACCGCGCCGGATGCCGCGCCGAGAGTGGTGGCCTTGCCGCCGTGTGCCCACTCCGCGATGATCCATGAAAGGGCGGCAGCGGCAGCGGCCATGTGGGTGGTGACAAAGGCGTTGGCCGCGCCTCCGTCTGCGGAAAGCGCGCTGCCTGCATTGAAGCCGAACCAGCCGAACCACAGAATGCCTGCGCCGAGAATGGTCATGGGCAGGTTGTGCGGGATGAAGGCGGTTGAGCCGTGTCCTTTTCGTTTGCCCAGAAGAATGGCGCAGCACAGCGCCGCCGCTCCGGAACTCATGTGGACCACGGCTCCTCCCGCGAAATCGAGCGCGCCCATTTCATCCATCCATCCTCCGCCCCATACCCAGTGGCACATGGGGGTGTAGACCAGAATCAGCCAGAGAGCGGAAAAGACCATGAATCCACCGAATTTCATGCGTTCGGCAAAGGCTCCTGAAATGAGGGCCGGAGTGATGACCGCGAACATGCACTGGAATATCATGAATGTCAGGTGCGGCAGGTTTTCGGCTGGTGAACCGATGTTATCCATGCCCACACCGTTCAGAAAGGCGAAGTCCAAACCGCCGATGAGGCCTCCTATGTCGGTCCCGAAGGACAGGGAATACCCGCAGACCGCCCAGAGCACGGAAACCAGCCCGAGCATGATGAACGATTGCATGATGGTTGCCAGAACGTTTTTGGAGCGGACGAGTCCGCCGTAAAAGAGCGCCAGCCCGGGCGTCATGAACATGACCAGAGCCGCGCAGATCAAGATAAAAGCATTGTCTGTAAAATTCATTTTCAACCTCCGAATCCCGCCAATGCAAAACAGAGGCCAAAAGAAAAAGGCTATATTGCTATGTTTTTTACAATTGTAGAATGAGGTAAGTTTACAAAAGTGGCAAAAAAACAATGATTATAACAATAATGTCTAAAAAAAGTTGTTTGAACGAGAAGGGATTGTTTTCGTGATAAATGGTTGGCGTTTGACCGAAGGGCGGCACATTGCTACCTTTATTCTGCCCCATATCATTACTATGAAAGGAGGGGTGGCATGACGCGGACGAAGAGTGCTCTCATTGTCTTTATTGTTCTGGCCGGCGCATTGGTCACGGCGCTGTCCATCGACTATACCGACACCTATGTGGCAGATCGTTTCCATAAAGCGCTTGAATCCGGTCGTTTTCAGCCTGGGCAGCCGTTCTCTCTGGATGCATTTCTCGAATATTATGATTGGGACACCGTGTGTGTGATCGTTCCCGGTAAGGACTGTCTGGAATTGAGGACTTTGTTTGGCTTCCCCTATGTGTCAAAGGCGGAGGAAGGGGAATGGAGCCTTGTTTTCGTCAAGGGCGGGGTTGTCGGTGCCGAGGTCCCTATCCGGAGGGAGAAGCTTGGTCCGCCGCCGGAAGTCCCCAATGCACCCATCAACCGCTGGGCCGCCATCGTGGATATTCGAAATACTGAATCAGGACCGCGGATGTTTTTTGTGGGGCAGTGATCTGTTCTCCGGTTTCGTCGACCGGGTAGAGGGTCCGTTCTCTTGAAAAAAGCCTTTCTCCGTAATCCTGTTCTTGCCAATTCGGCGGTTTTTCCTTACACCCGGAGCATCCCAAAAAACATATCAGGGGGCAGTCCATGAAGATATTGGTTGTCGGAAGCGGCGGACGCGAGCACGCATTGTGCTGGAAGCTCGCACAAAATCCCAAGGTCGAACATATTCTGTGTGCGCCCGGTAACGGCGGTACCGCCGAAATCGGCGAAAACGTCGAGGTCAGGGATGATGACATCCCGGCACTTGTTTCGCTTGCAAGGCAGCGTAAAGTTGATCTTGTGGTGGCCGGTCCGGAAATGCCTCTTGTCCTTGGGCTGGAAAATGCCCTTCGTCAGGAAGGAATTCCCTGCTTTGGTCCCAACGCCTATTCGGCCAATCTGGAAGGCTCCAAGGCCTTTTCCAAGAATGTCATGGCTGATGCCGGTGTGCCGACCGCACCTTTCCGTGTGTTTGACGAATTCGATTCCGCAGTCGCCTTTGTGAAGGAAAAGGGCGCTCCCATCGTGGTCAAGGCCGACGGCCTCGCCGCGGGCAAGGGCGTTGTCGTGGCCCAGTCCGAAGAGGAAGCCATCGAAGCTCTTGAAGACATGATGGTGAAACTGTCTTTCGGTGCGGCAGGTGAGCGTGTGGTCATCGAGGAAGCGCTCAAGGGAGAGGAAGCATCCTTTCTCGCTTTCTGTGACGGCACCAACTACGCACTGCTCCCTTCCAGTCAGGATCACAAGGCTGCCTACGAGGGAGACACCGGTCCCAATACCGGCGGCATGGGAGCCTATTCTCCGGCCCCTATCCTGCCCAAGGAAAAATACGCCGAGACCGCGGAGTTGTGCATCAAGCCTATCCTGCGCCATCTCGCAGCCAAGGGTGAGCCTTTCAAGGGCGTGCTCTACGCAGGCCTGATGTATACCGAGAACGGTCCGAGCGTTCTTGAGTACAACGTGCGTTTCGGCGATCCCGAATGCCAACCGCTGCTCATGCGTCTTGAAACCGACCTGCTTGAAATCATGTTTGCCTGCATCGACGGCAAGCTGGATCAGGTGGATGTCGTGTCCACGTCCCAGACTGCCTGCGGTGTGGTCATTGCGGCTGAAGGGTATCCCGGTTCCTATCCCAAGGGCATGGAGATATCCGGTCTTGCCGATGCCGACGCCATGGAAGGGGTCAAGGTCTTTCAGGCCGGAACAAAGCGGGTAAACGGCAAAACCGTGACCTCCGGCGGCCGCGTGTTGTGCGTCACCGCTCTCGGGGACGATCTCGCCGCTGCACAGAAAAAAGCTTACGAGGCCGTGGACAAGGTGCATTTCGACAAGAGCTATTATCGTCGAGACATCGCGGACAAGGGCTTGAAGCGCCTTAAATAAAGTGATTATGGAGGGAGGCCGCAGCGGTTTCCCTCCTTTGTTTTCAAGTATAGACAACTGAACGACATTTTAGGAGAGAAAAATGCCACAGGTTGCCATTTTCATGGGTTCCATTTCCGACGAAGACAAAATGCGTCCCTGCGCCGATCTGCTCACCGAGCTGGGCGTGGATCACGTATTCACGGTTTCATCCGCGCACCGTACCCCGGAGCGTACTGCAAAGCTCGTGACTGAATTCGAGGCCGACGGCTGTCAGGTGTTCATCTGTGCTGCCGGTCTTGCCGCGCATCTCGCCGGAGCTGTGGCCGCCAAGACCACGAAGCCGGTTCTCGGTGTGCCGCTTTCCGCCTCTGCGCTTGGCGGTATGGACGCGCTGCTCGCTACGGTTCAGATGCCTCCGGGATTCCCGGTCGGCACGCTTGCCCTCGACAAGGTCGGAGCCAAGAACGCCGCATGGCTTGCCGCACAGATTCTCGCCCTGCACGATGATTCCATCGCCGCAAAGCTCAAGGAAGCCCGCGAAGGTTTCAAGGAGTCGGTGGAAAGGGCGGCACAGAGCCTGTAGCCTCATAAGGATTTTATTGAAGGGGATTGACCCTTTTGAAGTTACGAACGGAACCAGGCAGGTACATGTCTGGTTCCGTTTTTCAGTTCGTCTTCAAGGCGAACGAAATCCGGTTCGTGGTGCGCCACCAATGCCCAGTATTTTTTGGAATGGTTGAGGTACCGCGTATGGCAGAGCTCGTGCAGCAGCAGGTGATCCACCAGTTCGATGGGCAGGAACAGGGCCTTGGCGTTGAGGCTGATGGTGCCGCGCCCCGAGCAGCTGCCCCATCGGGTCTTCTGACGTCTGACCCGGAGAGCGGAGTACTTCATGCCGAGATTCCGGCTCATGGAGTCAAGGCGCGGCAACAGGAACTGGCGTGCCTTGCGGGCCGTGAAATGTTGCAGGGCGGCGATCACGGCAGACGGGTCGGTCACCGGGCCGGAGAGCATGAGCCGGGTGGCGTTTTCCGTAACGGAAATCCGTCCCGCCCGATGGACGCAATGCAGCGCGTATGTTCTGTTCATGGCCGTGAATTCAATGGTGTCCGGCATTTCCGGCGGTTCGCCTGAAAGGTCGGTCCCGTCGGCTAGCATCCGGTCCCGCGTTCGTTCTATCCATTTTCGTTTTTCATCGAGGATGTCGGGCACCAGCCCGGTGTCGAAGCCGCGCGGAACCACGACTTCAAGCCCCCGGCCGGGGACGAGTTTGACAAGCACCCGTCGAGCGCGGGCATTTTCCTTTATGACAAGGGGCAGGCCGGAATAGTCGGTCATTGTCAGTCGAGGTCCTCTTCGGTGCGGATGGTGAATCCGTTGGCCAGCAGCAGTTCGGCGAAAACACCGTTGCCGGGAATGCGGTTGCCGGAGAAGGTCCCGTCATAGACCCTGCCGCAACCGCAGGACGGGGAATTTGCCTTGAGCACGGCTTCGGTGCATCCGGCGAGTCTGGCAAGCTTCAATCCTTCTTCGGCTCCGCGCAGGAAGGCGTCTGTCCGGTCGATGCCGTCGGTGTCCATGACGCGTCCGTTCTGCAGTTCGCAGCAGGGGCGGGGTGTTGTCAGGCCTCCGAAGACCTCCGGACAGAAGGGGATGGCGTCTCCTTTTCGTACGAGATCGAGCACGGATTCGCTGGTGTTGTCGTTTCCGTCGTAACGGCAGCGGACACCTGCAAGGCAGGCACTAACGATAACTGTTTGGTTTTTCACGATTTTATATTCCTTCATTGGTATTGTGTCCGTTTCAGCCGATTCTATCCTTGATTTTTCCTGTGTCAAAGCCCTATGGTGCCGACTTCTCAAAGGGAGTTGACACATGGCTGATGCCTTCAAACAACGCAGGATGTATGTTTTCCTGCTCGTCCTCATGGTGGGGGCGCATATCGGATTTCAGGGATGGCGGACCCTGCTCAATAACTTCGCCGTGGACGTGGGCGGGCTGTCCGGTCTCGACATCGGCATTGTTCAGTCCGTGCGTGAGATTCCCGGTTTTCTCGCCCTGCTCGCATTGTATGTAATTCTCATCATCAGGGAACACAAGCTGGCTGCGTTGTCTGTCGCGATTCTCGGTGCGGGTGTGGCCCTGACCGGTCTGATGCCGTCCACCGGCGGACTGGTATTCACCACGCTCGTCATGAGTTTCGGTTTTCATTATTTCGAGACCATGAATCAGTCGCTCACCCTTCAGTATTTCAATCATTCCGAAGCACCGCTGGTCATGGGGCGTCTGCGAAGCGTTACGGCGCTGACCAACATCCTTGTGGGTGCTGCCATATATTTCATGACAAAGGCAATGGGGTACACCGACATGTTCGCACTGCTCGGTGCGGCTGCCATCGGATGCGGGCTGTGGGCGCTGACCCGGGACCCGTCGCAGACAGACATTCCGCCGCAGCGGAAGAAAATGGCGCTCCATGCGAAATACTGGCTGTACTATGCCCTGACTTTCCTCAGCGGGGCCAGGCGGCAGATATTCGTGGCGTTCGCGGTGTTTCTTCTGGTGGAAAAATTCGGTTTCACCCTGCGTCACATCACCATTTTGTTCGTGCTCAATAATATTATCAACTATTTTGCCAATCCGATCATCGGGAAAGCCATCAACCGGTTCGGTGAACGCATCGTGCTGAGTGCGGAATACACTGTGCTCGCTTTTGTCTTTCTCGGGTATGCCTATACGGCCAATCCGTGGCTGGCGGCGGGATTGTACGTGGTGGATAATATCTTTTTCAATTTTGCCATCGGCATCAAGACGTTCTACCAGAAGGTCGCTGATCCCAAGGATATCGCTTCGGGCATGGCTGTCGGGTTTACCATCAACCACATTGCCGCAGTCTTTATCCCGGCCTTGGGTGGGCTGATGTGGATCATGGATTACCGAATGGTTTTCCTCGGGGCCGTCGCCCTGAGCCTCGTGTCGCTTGCTCTGGTACAGTGTGTTCCGGCACAGCTTAAAAAGGCGCAATACGGGAGTTGACTTGCACCGGATGCAGGGTACTATTGTATAGTGCCGTTTTTCGCATGAATTTCAGTTACGGATTATTACGGGAATGATATGAAAGGACTCGGACAGGGACTGCCCAAGGTTTTTCTTCAGACAGGTGACTGCTTTTTCGGTGTACAGCCAACATTGGTGAGCACTGTTCTCGGTTCCTGTGTGGCCGTGATCATACACGTGCCCAAAATGGGTATCGGCACCATCTGTCACGCCTTTTTGCCGGACAGCTCGGATCGGCGGGGGCATGTCTCGCATGAACCGCAAGTCTGCAGGTATGTGGATACGGCCCTGCAAAATATGCTTGAGACCCTGGATAAGATCGGCGTTCCGCGCCGGGATCTCGTAATCAAGCTGTTTGGCGGTTCTACCGGAGTGGCTGTACGCGGGATGGAAAACAGCACCTACGACATAGGGCGGCGCAATATTGAAATGGCCCGGAAGCTGTTGAAATTCGCTCGGCTCGACATACAGGTCGAGGATGTGGGCGGCAACAAGGGGCGCAAGCTCATGTTCCATACGCAGACCGGCGAAGTATGGGTCAAGAGGCTGCGGCAGACTGCTTTTGAAAATTTGAACGGCGACACGGCAGGAACAAAATTCTAGGAGCTTCAATGCGTTTACTCGGCAAGATTTCGGTTGCGGTGTTTCTGGTCGGCTTTCTGCTTCTGGGCCAGACGGCACAGGCGGGGCGTCCTGTTTATCAATATGCCACCATCGACGCATTGCTGGCCGGTCTGTATGATGGACAGATGACGCTTGAAGACCTCAAGTTCAAGGGAGATTTCGGGCTGGGCACCCTCAACGGGCTGGACGGGGAACTGGTCGTCCTCGACGGACAGGCCTACCACATCACGGCGGGCGGCAAGGCGGCAATCCCGGCGGATTCCTCCCGCATTCCTTTTGCCGCAGTCTGTTTTTTCGAGCCGGACGCAACCCTCAAGCTGGATGGAATTTCATCTCTGGAAGAATTGAACACCGCCGTCCTGAAAGCCGTTCCGTCACGCAACATTTTCTGCGCCATCCGCATTGATGCGGATTTCAGGAATGTCAAGGCCCGCGCCATTCCGAAGCAGAAGCCGCCCTACGCACCGTTGGCGGAACTGGTCAAAGAGCAGGTCGTGGTCAACTTTTCCGGACAGGGTACATTGGTCGGCATTTATTCGCCCTCGTTCGTCAAGGGGGTCGGCGTGCCCGGTTTCCATTGGCATTTCCTGACCGCGGATCACAAGGGCGGTGGTCATGTACTGGACTGCGAAATCTCTCCCGCTTCTGCCCGACTCGACTTTATTCGTGAATTTACGGTACAGTTGCCCGACTCCGAGACGTATGACGCCGTGGACCTGACTCCGGACCGGAGCAAGGAACTCCATTCGGTGGAAAAGGACTCGGTTCGGAAGCAGTAGTGAATTTGTGGATGGGGAGGCTGGATGTGAAAAAGTTTCAGGTAATAGTGGATGCCGATCTCAAGTCGATCATGCCGCGCTATTTCGAGATCCAGCGGGAAGAACTCGGGAAAATGGAGTATGCCATCCAGACAGGCGACGGCGCTACCGTTAGCAAGTTCGGTCACAGGCTCAAAGGGACGGGAACTTCCTATGGCTTTGCGCGACTGACCGAACTCGGTGCGGCAGTAGAGAGTGCCGGACGGGAAGCCCGGTTCGACGAAGTCCGTGCCCTGACGGCTGAAATTCGCGCCTATCTGGAAAATGTGGATATCATCTACGGAGAGATCGAACAGTCATGAATGTCCTGATGTTTGCCATTAACGACCCCGCCGGAACTGCCATTCAGTTCTGCAAGGCCTTGAATCGTCATACTTCGCATTCAGCTCGGCTTGTCACGCTGGAGACCCGGTACACCCATTCGTGGGAAAAGGATCTGCACGTGCCCGATCTGGGACCGGACGGCATGGAGGAGATAGCCATCCTCATGCGTGAGGCGGATATCTTTCATTTTCACATGACCTGTGACGAGCATCAGCCTTTTGGTGAACACATCCCTGCCGATTTCATGAAGGGAAAATGCATTGTCCACCATCATCACGGGCATCACGATTTTCGTTCCAATCCGGAATCGTTCCGTGAAAAATACCGGAAACTCGACCGTACCAACCTGCTGGTAAGCACCCCTGATCTGATGCATCTCCTGCCCGAAGCCCGCTGGCAGCCGAATCTCGTTCCGGTCAATGATCCGCTGTTCATGCCGTTGGGCGGTCGGTTTGACGATCCCGGACAGCTTTGGGTCTGTCATTCCCCCACGCGCAAGGATCTCAAAAACACCGATGATTTTCTGGCTGTCGTCAAGAGCCTGTACAAGAAGAAAGTACGCCTCAAGGTGGACATGATCGACGATGTCCCCAATGACCACTGTTTGATGCGCAAACGTCGTTGCCATGTGCTGTTTGACCACATGCAGGGATATTACGGCGTCAGCAGCCTTGAGGGGCTGTCGCTGGGCGTGGCGGTCATTGCCGGTCTCAACGAGTGGAACCGGGAGCAGGTGGCGCGTTTTGCCGGAACCGAGGAACTGCCGTGGATCATTGCCAGAGATCAGGCCGAACTCGAAAAAAGCTTGCGTACATTTCACAACGACCGTGAGTACTGTGAAGCCTGCGGTAAGCAGGGACGTCGTTTCATGGAAGATCACTGGTCAGACAGACGGGTGGCCGGTTACCTCGCCGAATTCTACGAATCACTATAGTGCGGCTGGCTGAACGCCGGTTTTCCGAGCCATGGGAAACCTGAGTCAGCCGTGTTGGTTCGTGGTCACTTTGCCTTTCATTTCGCTTTCACGTATATCCCTCAGACTGAACCGCTGAGGAGAGTTTCATGCCCGTATCATTCAGAATGAATATGTCCGTTGTCGCCATGGCCGTGGTGGTCGTAGTGCTGAATTGGACGCTGCACACGGGCACTGCCGTTTCAAAGGACGCTCCTGTAAATGAAGTGCGCATGGCTGTGGATCCCACGGTGCTTCCTCCGGTCCGGCCTCCCATGGACGATGAGCTGACTTCAGACCCGGCGGCTTCTGCTGCCGAGGCCGAATCAGAGAGCCTTGACGCCGATGTTGTGGAGGTGGTGGAAGAGGATGCTACCGAAGCCGACATGGAAGTTCCTGCCGAACAGCCGGAAAAGAAATCCGCTCCCAAGGTGGAGGAAGAAGCCGCGCCAAAGCCTGTCGCAAAGCCGAAACCGGCACCGGTTGCAAAAGGCGGTGTCGGTACGATTCGGAACATGTCGCTTGATTCTATGGATGCCGGATTCACGCTTGTTCTGGCCTGTGACCGTCCGGTGGGAGATACCTCCTACATGAACCTGACCGGCCCGCGCCGTCTGGTCATCGACCTTCGCGAAAAATGGAAACCGGGAAAGCAGAACGTGCTTCGCGCCATGTCAGGCATGGTCAAGCATGTGGTCATAGGCGAACATCCCGACCGGCTTCGTTTCGTGATCCATTTCCGGACTCCGCCGAAAGGGCGGTTGACCCCGCAGTTTTCCCGCAGCGGCAATTCGCTGACCGTCACGGTTTCTCAACCGTAATTTCCCCCTGCTGCTTGATGCGGTCCTAGGCCAGACCGGCGAACGGGTCGGTCGCCGGACCTGCCTCGCCTCTGATATATCCCCATTCGACCAGACGATTGTAGGCGTACTGCGCCTGTTCGCCCTGATTTACCTGTCTGAGGAACTGGATGTACAGCTGTGCCGCATCGCGTGTGCGGCCCATGCCTTCCAGGCTGTAGCCCCTGAAAAAGGCGGTGTACGGATTCCCCGGCAAGGCCTGATCGTAATCCGAGAAATTGTCGAATGCAGCCGCGTATCTTTCATTCTTCACCAGAAGCAGGCCGTTGAGCTGCATGGCCTGCGCTTCACTCGGATATGCCTCTCTTGCGCGGCCCGCATAGGTCTGCCCCTTGTCGAGCTTGTTCTGTGCGATCTGGCATTTGGACATGAGCATCAGCCCTGCGTAATCCTCCGGCGCGGTCTTGAGAGCGGTCTGGATATGCTCTTCGGCTTCACCGTATTTTTTCTTGGCCATGAGCTTTTCCGCTGTCTGCAATTCCTTGACGGCCGGAGCGATCTTGCGCAGTGACGCGGTGTTGTCCATGTAGCGTTCGCGGTAGATGGAATATTCCTTTGCCCCGAGGTATTTGGTGTTGGCTGTCTTGCGGGCCGTGGCGAGGCGTTCGCTGCTCATGGGGTGGGTGGCGAACATGACTTCCAGCGCGCTGGGTTCCTTGGTGTGCTGTTCGTTGAGCATGTCCATCAGGCCGATCATGCCGTCTGGATTGTACTGGGCGCTGGTCATGTATTGCATGCCGAGGCTGTCGGCCTGCCGTTCGTCGTCCCGGCTGTAGGAAGCGAGCAGGGCTCCGACGCCGAAACCTGCGACGCCTCCGGCCAGAGCTCCCCAGCCGCTGCCGTATTTGGAACCGATCACGGCACCGCCCACACCGGCCAGTGTGCCGATGACCGCCTGAGAACTCATGCGTGAAGCGGTGTGCCGTGCGTTGACGTGTCCGAGTTCATGGCCGAGCAGGGCGGCAAGTTCCGCCTCGTTGTCCACTTCGAGCATGATGCCGCGGGTGCAGGCGATGGTGCCGCCGGGAAAGGCATAGGCATTGATGTAGTTGGCATTCACTACCCGGAACGAGTATGGCATGTTAGGCCGGTGCGTGGTGGCGGCAAGGCTGTGGCCCACCCCGGAAACGTACTTGTTGAGTTCCGTGTCCTGTGTCGGGCCGTAGTCGTTGGACAACTGCTGCGGGGATGCCTGCTTATCCAGTTTGATTTCGTCGGCCTCATTGATGAGCATGAACTGGCTCTGGCCGGTCACCGGATTCTTGGCGCAACCGCCGAGGACCAGCCCCAGCGCGGTCATGGATCCCGCCTTCACGAATTCGCGGCGGTTCAGTTTTCCTGAAATCTTTTTCATGTGCATGTCTGCTCCGTTTCCTTTCCCTGAAAGATAGCGCAAAGCATGCCTGCACTTCAAGGCGGGATGCACTGCCAGTAAATAATAAAGCGCAGGGCCGTCAGGTCAATGCGAAAGGGGAGTGGGAAATCGGATTGTTGACATATCCACGCTTCTGGGCAAGCTTGGCAGCATGAATCAACTCTTCAGACTGCCTGCGCTTTCGTGACCAGCATATGAAACCGTTCCTCATCATCCGCACCGGCTCGACCTTCAGCGATTACGCTGTGCTTAATGACGATTTCACGGACTGGACCGCTCGTGCCATGGGCCTCGGCCCGCATGAGTGGACCATCTGCGACGTTCGCGCTGGCGATTCCCTGCCGGAACCGGATTCCTTTGCAGGCTGTGTGCTTACGGGGTCCCATGACATGGTGACGGAACAGGCTCAGTGGATGCTTGATACCGCTGCATGGTTGCGCGGTATTCTTGGCAGGCTTCCCGTTCTCGGCATCTGTTTCGGACATCAGTTGATGGCCGAGGCCTTTGGCGGCAAGGCCGGATTTCATCCCGACGGACCGGAGATCGGTTCTGTTGACGTCACGCTGAACAGTGCCGCAAAGGGTGATCCTCTTTTTTCGCTGCTGCCGCAGACTTTCTCTGCTCATGTGACCCATTCGCAGAGTGCGCTCGTGCTGCCGCCGGACGGTGTTCTGCTTGCGTCCAGCGAGCACGAGGCTCATCAGGCCTTTCGTATTGGTGAAAAGGCCTGGGGTGTGCAGTTTCATCCCGAATTCGACGCTGGTGCTTCCCGCTACTATGTGCGTATGCAGGAGGATCTGCTTGTCAAACAGGGGCTCGATGTTGAGGCCGTGTATGATGATGTGCGGGAAACGCCCGATTCTGCATCCGTCCTGCACCACTTCATGGCATTCTGCCGCGCATAGCCTTTTCCTGTAACGGAATTGAATTCTCTCGTTGCAATCCGCGTGATTGCTCTGTCAGGTTTGCCTTTTTTCACTTTTGAGATATATTTGAACAGACCCGCCTCATTCTGACGGCTGTCGTCATTTGCGCGGATATATATACAAGGAGATTGTTTATGACGCATCTCGCACAGGATTCCCTGGCGACTATATACTTTGAATTTTTCTGGAAAAGCTCCCACGTCAGCCATGTGGAACGGTACCTCGCGTCCCGTGTTAAATTCCTTGGCGATGCCTTGCCCCTTGGGGTCAAAAGCCATATGCGCGGACTTGGCGTCGGTGACGCCATCGAGATTGCCCTGGATCCGTCCGAAGCACCCGAGTCGAGTGATGGCAAGGTCCTCGACATGCCGCTTGTCCGGTTCAAGGCTCCCTTTATTCATGGCCGCGCTATCAGGCCGCGTATCGGGCGGTACTATCCCATGCATCTTATCGAGGATGTCCCCGGCACCCGACCCGACTCGGACGCCCCTTTTCGGGTGGTCGAGGCGGACAAGGCGGGTTTCAAGGCGGATCTCAATCACCCCATGGCCGGACGTGATGTCACCATCCGGGCGCGGGTGGTGGATATTCATCCCCAGTCCGAGGATACCGGACAGACCGTCCGCTGGGCTGACCGTTTCTTCAGCGGTCCCGGCATGCAGGCCCGACTCCCGGAAACCCCCACGGATTATCTTGGCGCGGACCCGTTTGTGCGTGAAGACGAGACCGGGGATGCCGACTTTTATGAAAATGCGCGCCTCATTGCCCATCTGGACAGACAGGCGCAGCAGAACGTGCGGAATATTTATTCCGGTGTGTTGGAAAACGGGATGGATGTCCTTGACCTCATGTCGTCCCATATATCCCATCTGCCGAGCGAACTGACGTTCGATTCCGTCACGGGACTGGGACTCAACCAGACCGAGCTGGACGCCAATCCAGCCCTGACTGATACTGTTCTCCATAATCTCAACGAGGAGCCCACGCTTCCGTTTGATGATGAAAGTTTCGATGCGATCATCTGCACGTCGTCAGTGGAATACCTGACCCATCCATTTGAGATTTTCGAGGAGGCAGCCCGTGTGCTGCGACCGGGCGGCGTGTTTGCGCTGACCTTCTCGACCCGTTGGTTTGAGCCGAAGGTTATCCGTATCTGGCCCGAACTGCATGAGTTCGAGCGCATGGGACTTGTCAGCCAGTTCTTTGTCCGGTCGGACAAATTCAACGATCTGCATACCCTCAGTGAACGGGGCTGGCCGCGCCTGCCCGATGATGAGGACCGCTACTATCCGGAACTGGCAGAGAGCGATCCCGTGTATGCCGTCTGGGGACGTAAAAAGTAGAATGTCGGGAGGGGATGGCCGGTCTAGACGGATCTGGTCATTCCCGCCTTGGCAAAGGTGAACTGTCCGGCCTGAAGCAGGGCTATCTCGTTTTCCTTGGCGTTGATCTGGCGGTATTTCTCGTCCTTTGGCAGTGCCGAATTCCATACCTGCGCGATTTCGGCGCGTACGGTACCGATGCGCTTCTCTATCTGTTCAAGGGAGAAGGTGCCGTTTTTTATCGGTTCGATGGCCGCTTCCCTGAAGGCCTGAATGGCTTCTTCGGAAAAGTGGACTGCATCGCCGTTCAATGTTTTTTGTGCCTGTTCGAATGCAGCCACTTCCTTGAGGTGCATTTCAAAGGCGGAACCGCCCTTGAGGGCGGAATCGAATTCTATGTACATGGCTCGACCCTCCGTGGTGTTGCCTGTACAGGGCTTATCGGACGGTTCTTCGTATTGCTGAAGAGGTTGCAAACAGTTTTAAGTTGATATACTTCTCCCTCATTATGCGCTTCTAAATAATCCATAATTGGAATTGGTTCGTGTTCATACGGAACACTGAAGAAAACCCGATTTAGGAGCATGTAATGAATAATAGAATATACGATATAGACTCTTCTTGTGCCCTGTCCTCTCTCTGGGACGGGCAGTATAAAATACCTTGGAACGATCCTGCGTTCAGCGCACGGATGCTCAGGGAACACCTCTCCCAGGAACACCATCTTGCCAGCCGCAAAATGCAGGCGGTCAAGGCTCAGGCCGAGTGGATTCATTCGCGTTATTTATGCGGTGAGACTGCTTCGATTCTGGATATAGGCTGTGGTCCCGGCTTGTATGCCAAGCTGTTGGCCGGTGACGAGCATGACTATCTCGGGATCGACTTCAGTCCGGCTTCCATTGAGTATGCCGCACGAAAATACGCTGATGACAGGTGGTATCGTTTTGTCTTGGGCGATGTAGTCTCTGCCGACTTCAAGGGACTCCATAATCTGGCGATGATGCTGTATGGCGAGATCAATGTGTTCCCGCCTGCCGAGGCCCAGCTGATTCTGAGAAAAGCGTACGATAACCTTGTCTCGGGCGGACAGCTGGTACTTGAAGTCCAGCGGTTTGAAACGGTCCGCAGTATCGGTGAAGCCCCTGATGCGGAGATGGAAGCTGCAAGCGGTTTGTTTTCGGATGCGCCGTATGTCTGCCGGACGGAGAGTCGCTGGTACGAGGCGGAAGGTGTGGCACGGCAGGCGTTTCGTGTGCGGGCTGAAAACAAGGCCGATACCGGAACGTATGTGAGCACCACCAAGGCATGGACCAATGACGAATTGGTGGCGATGTTGACAGATATCGGCTTTACGGATGTCATCATCCATGACGACTGGCCTGATCCGGCTGACGCTTTCGTGTTGTTGACCGCTGCCAGATAACGATCACGAAGAAGGCCCCCTGCTTGTGCAGGGGGCCTTGATGTGTGTGAGATCGGTGAGGCGAGTCCGAATCGGCTTATGACGGACCGCCGTCCATCACGGTGGACAGTACTTCTATCTTGCCTGTCTTGAGATGGCAGGCTGTGTCGGTTTTTCCGATGTTGACAAAATTCAGCTGTCTTCCATCTCGATGTCGTCCTGCGAGATGATTTCAACGCGCCCTGCCCGGACTCGGCCCGTGTTTTCGGGAGACTGAAGAGGAAGGCCTTCGTGGACGCTGGCGGGTTTTCTTGTCAGCAGCTTGCGTGCGTTTGCAATGATCTCTTCCGGGATCTGGGGCTTTTCGAGTTCTTGGCGCTTTTCATCGTTTTCCGAGAGTTTGACGATGGTGCTGACCAGCTGTCTGGTTACGTCGAGTTTCGGTGCAAGTCGGATGGATTCGGCAAGGGCTTCCATGCAGCCGTGCCAGTCTCCATTTTCGTAGCAGGCGCGTCCCAGATTGTAGTAGAGGTGTTCGTCCGTCTCTACGAAGTCCAGCGCGCGGCGATAGTAGGCTGTCGCCTCGTCGAACATGCCTGCCTTGCGAAGGGCGATGCCGAATTCGTTGAACAGGTGCTGGTTCCTGCCGTCGAACAGGGATTGAATGTTCACCAGCTGTATCAGCAGTTCCCGGGTCCGGTCCTTTTCGCCCCGTTCGATGAACACGAGACCGAGGCCGAACAGGGCGCGGACGTTTCCTTCGTCCATGCCCAGTGCCACCCCATATTCCTGTTCGGCGCTGTAGAATTGTTTTTTTTCGCGGAACTCATCGCCCTGATCAAGAGTGTCCTCCAGCTTTTCCATCGCAGGCAGGACGTGTGTTTCATAGTATTCCAGTTCCGGTGTGTAGTTTTCCACCAGCCGTGCGAGGCCTATGATTTCCGGGTCGCCCGTCGGGACGTGGTGATCGTTTATTTTGCTGATCTCAAGACGGTTTTCTTCAATCTGCCGTACAAACCATAGTAGATGTGTCTTGTGTTGGCGGGTGGTGGCCCCGGTGCCGACCTTGATGGTCGCTGCCGAAGAGAACGCGCATTTGATGAAACCTTCCTTGGGGCGGGGAATATCGATGTCGGGCAGGTCGTCCGCATCGTCCAGCGTGGGGCGTTGTTTTTCCTTGATCATAGCCTTTGGATTTCAATGCTATTTCTTGACATGGAAAACATGTTTTATGGGTGTGTATTCAGTGTTGGCTTCATCTTTTTTCTTCTGCCCCGATTTGCCGCGAAAGGTGACGTCAACGACGATGTCGAGGGCACGCTTCCTGCCCAGTATCGGGCCGAGCCGATCATAGGTGAGGCAGATGTCCTTTTCGTCGATCCGGTCTACGTCATTCCAGCGAAAGAACATGGCTCCGTCGCGTTTTGCCCAGGATACGCCGAGCATGTCGTTTTTTTTGCAGTCTGCGAGAAATGTATCCGGCAGCAGGGTCTTGTTGTCCGCTTCCACGAACTCCACAGGGGTGAAATTGCCGCCATGAAAGATTTCCATGCCGAATTTTGCTCCCTGCAGGGCAATGCCTTCGCCTTGATGGACGATGGCTATGGTGTGCCCGATGGTGTGGCTGATTTCCTTGCAGAGCGCTTTGCCGTTGGGGGCGAGAGCGATGGAGCTTGTCTTGGCCTTCCAATCTCCTGCGCCGTAAATCTTCATTCCCGCCCGGACCGCGGCTTGGCTGAGCTTGAGTACGCACATACGGTAACAGGTGCCGAAAAGTGTTATTTCGAGTCGTTTGCTCACGCTGTATCCCTGTTCAGTTGGAGGTGGAATCGCCGAAATCGCCGGGGCCGATTTCCACTGACATGTCCATGTCGTTATCTTCTCCGAGGAGATCATTGACCTTCTCGGCTACTTCTCGCGGGATGGGAGGTTTTTGGTGGCGATTGCGCAATGGCTCACTGTCCGCCATGGTTGCGATGTGTTTGCACATGGCAAGGGCGTGTTCGTGATAGGCGTCGATATTCAGCGCCCGGTCAGCGAATTCAAAGCAGTGTTCCCAGTCGTCCTTTTCATAAAAGGCTCGTGAGAGATTGAAATAGAGATTTTCGTCTTCATCGGTGAGCTCCACGGCGCGGCTGTAGTATTGCACTGCTTCGTCGTAGAGTTCGTTCTTGCGCAGGGCGATGCCGAATTCGTTGAACAGATGCTTGTGGTCGAGGTCAAAGGCCGCGTTCAGTTCCACCAGCTGATTGAATACTCTGCGTGATTTTTCCAGATCCTGTCGTTCAAGATAGACCAGCCCGAGGCCGAACATGGCGCGGACATTGGTTTCATCCACGTCGAGGGCTTTGGTGTATTCCATTTCTGCGGAAAGCGGTTCGCAGTTCTGCCGATGCCTGTCGCCTTTGGCTACGGTTCTGGTCAGCCCTTGTATGGCAGGCTCCACGCGCGCATTGTGGATTTCGACTTCAGGGGTGTAGTCGGCCAGCAATGTTTCCGAGTCGATGATTTTTTCTTCGCCCGTGGGGACGAATTGAGGGTTGATTTTTCGTACCCCGAATTCATCCACATCCTGCTGTTCCACGTACCAAAGGTATTTCGTCTGTTGTTTGCGGGCCGTTGTGCCGGTTCCGACTTTCATTTCCTGGACAGTGGAAAAGACACACCGGAGGGGTTCATCCGGGTTGTCCAGTCCTGTGCATCCACCTGTTTGGGCCTGTCTGGATTTTATTTGCATGCTTCCCATATATAAAGCTCGATTGTATCAGGCTTTTTTAAATGATATTTTCTTTGATAGTTCGTAAGCATAAAATATCCGTCAGAATGAGTCTTTTATAATACAGTGTCTGGACAATCTCGCAACAATTCTTACATTTTCCCCGGCGGTGCAATCGTTGCCAGTCCATGCCTTTTCAGATATGGAGACCGTCTGCCGGGGCGTATCCGGTATAAATAATCAAGGATCGGAGCACATCATGCCCATATTCGAATACAAGTGTAATGACTGCGGCCACGAATTCGAGGAACTCGTTTTTGACCGGGACGAATGTCCGGCCTGCCCCAAATGCGCATCGGAAAAAACCGGCAAGCTCATGAGCGCGGTTCGCGCCAAAGTTGGCGGTTTCCGGCCTGATACCGGCGGCGATGACGGCGGCGGCATTCAGTCCTCTCCTTCCACCGCCTCTTCCGGCTGTGCCGGTTGTTCCGGTGGCGATTGCTCCAGTTGCGGTTCCTAAATTTACATATCAGCGAAAGGTTTTCTCATGAAAAAACTCGTCATTGCCACACGCGGCAGCGCCCTGGCTCTTTGGCAGGCCAATCACATCAAGGACTGCCTTGAAAGCGAACACCCCGGCCTGGTCGTGGAGCTGCTCAAGATCAAGACCAAGGGCGACAAGATTCTCGATGTTCCTCTTGCCAAGGTTGGCGGGAAAGGGCTTTTTGTCAAGGAAATCGAAGAAGCGCTCCTTGATGGCCGTGCCCAGCTCGCGGTCCATTCCATGAAGGATGTGCCCACCGAACTCCCGGAGGGACTTGAGGTCGGCATCATTCCCGAGCGCGAGGCTCCTACCGATTCCCTGCTGTCCGTGAAATACGACGGACTCAAGGGACTGCCCGAAGGGGCTGTCGTCGGCACGTCCAGCCTTCGTCGCCAATCCCAACTCGCCGCGCTTCGCCCGGACCTCAAGATCACATGGCTGCGCGGCAACCTCGATACCCGTGTACGCAAGCTCATGGACGGCGAATATGACGCCATCGTGGTCGCCACGGCCGGACTCAATCGCCTTGATCTGTCCGCTCCGAAGATGGAGATTCTCGGTCCTCCGGAATTTCTTCCCGCCGTTGCACAGGGCGCACTGGGAATCGAGTATGACAAGAGCAACGCCGAGGTCCAGGAGATGCTCCGTTTCCTCGATCATCAGCCCACGAAGTATCAGGTGCTTGCCGAGCGCGGTTTCCTGACCGGACTGGACGGCGGCTGTCAGGTTCCCATCGCGGCATGGTCCGTGCTTGATGGCGACCGTGTCCATCTGACCGGTTTCGTGGCAGATGTGGACGGCTCCCGTCCCATTCGTCTGGAGGCCGAAGGGCATGTGGATGACGCCTGGGATATCGGCATGAAGCTGGCCGGACAGGTTCTTGATGCCGGCGGCAAGGAGATTCTTGACGAGGTCTATGCACGCGAAACCAAATAGGTTGAACGTGAAATCCGATAATAAGCAGGCAATTGCGCGGCTCCGGGAAATCCCCGGAGTCGGGCCGAGCCTTGCGCAAGACCTGCTGCGTCTTGGGTATGAATCCGTGCCGGAACTGGCCGGAGAGGACCCGGAAGCCATGTATGCGCGACTCATGGAACAGGTCGGTTCTCATGTGGATCGCTGCGTGCTCTATGTTTTTCGATGCGCTGTGTATTACGCTTCAAATACCGGTCACGAGCCGGAAAAACTCAAGTGGTGGAAGTGGAAAGATTAATAGGAGTTCGCCTTGTCGGCGAGCGCAAACCACGGGCTATCAACGGTTCCCTAAAGATTTTCTCATATCGTCCGATAAGAGCGGTAAGAAACATCTTTAATGCTCCATGGAAGGAGGTACGAATCATGGAAGTTGGTGGATTTGAATTACAAAGCTCAAACGTTGCGGAACAGATGAAGAGTATTCGCAAGGTTCGGCTTCAGCGACAGGTTATGGAAAATCCCGAGATGGCACGCCAGCTCGTCAAGGTCGAAGCGACCGGAACCTATAATGCCAAGGGTGATGTCATCCAGGCGGTGACAGGAGACCTCGGTGACGCTTAGCGAATTGGCCGGGAGACACGGCATATCAAAAAAATAGGCCGGACGCGCAAACGTCCGGCCTGTTTTTTTGTTGTGGTGTGGAATTCCCGTCTCTATTTTGGTGGTGCTGGCTGGTCAAAGTATTCTTTGACGATGCGGTCGATGGTTCCGTCCTTTTGCATTGTGCGGATGGTGCGATCGAATTCGGGGAGAAGCTGTGCGTATGGTGAGGTCTTTCGTATCATGAGGTGAAACGGCAGGGCTTGCAGCGTTGCGGCGGTCTGGACGATACTTTGGTCCGTCTCAGCTTTGTGGATGGCCGGCCACGCCGCTCCGGGCCATTCGATGACGATGTCGCCGCGTTTGTGCGCGAGCATGGGCCAGACGTTTGGCAGGTTCGGTGTTTCATATGTTTTGATGCCGTGAATGCGAATGTGTCGGTCGTTCCATCCGTTCCCTATGTAGGTGATGACAGAGAGGTTCAGCTTCAAAATGTCATCAATCGTTTTTATTTGTTCGATTTTTTTTCTTTGGGGATGGTCGGCGTATGTGAAAATGGTGAGTTTCTTCTGGTAGAAGGGAGTTGGATGCGTTTGGGAATACACCAGACGTTCCGCCGTGGGGACGGTGAGCATGGCATCTGCTTCGCCATTTTTTACCTGTTCCTGACACCTGCTCCATGGATAGGCATGCCACGTGGCCTTGATCCCCATTCTGTCAAAGGCCTCGGTAACGATTTCATGGAAAAAACCGGTCATTTGGCCGTCTGTGCTTCTTTGGTGAAAAGGCCAGAAATCTACATAGTGAATGATCATGGGAGGCTGCAAGGCAAGCGCCGACTGACTGCACAGGAGAAAGAGCAGACAGAGAATGGCTGACAGGCCGGAAAACGGCAGTTTTGCAAGGCGTATCGAGAACATTGTATTCCTGAAATTCTATTGCAAGGAGTCAGGGTAGTCATTTATCTGTAGAGGCGTATGCAGTCTTTGACAAGAAGATATGCGTCCTGCGGGCAGTATTATAATGTGTTTCAAGATGCTCTTGACATAAGCTGTCTGTCTCGGATACGTTAGCCCGCTCATGGACTACGGGCCAGTAGCTCAGTTGGCAGAGCCACCGGCTCATAACCGGTCGGTCCCAGGTTCGAATCCTGGCTGGCCCACCATCTTCCCCCTGACAGGGAGTAATGATTGCGATCATTGAAGACTGGAATACAGATTACCGCATATATCCTGAAGTTTCCCACACAGGCCGCAGGCCGGGTTATTGAAGAGGAAAATAATGCTCCCGAGGGGGAAACCCTACGGGAGCATTCTTTATCCGGAAAAGGGGTGTAACTATATGAAAATTATGGATATTCTGGCGATTTTTCGCAATTTGGCCCCTGAGCAGAATCAAAGCTCGTGGGACAACTCCGGGGTGCAGATCGCAGGCTCGGTGAGCGATGTTTCGCATGTGGCGGTCTGCCTTGAGCCGACCCCTGACATGCTTGCCCGGTGTCTCGAATGGGGGGCTGGGGTGGTCATTACGCATCACCCGCTGTACATGAAGCCCAAGGGGCTTGGCCGTGAGTCCTCGTTTCTTGACGTGGTGAGGCAGGTGGTGAAGAGCGGTGCGTGGCTGTATGCGGCTCACACGTCTCTGGATACCCGTCCGAACGGCCCTGCCTTCTGGTTGGGAGACAGCTTGAAGCTCGAAAATCGGAAGCTTCTTGAAGTGGAGCATGGGGTTACCCCCATTGAGGTTTCCTTTTATTCCGAGGAGCCAATTTCACGTGAGACCGCCGATATATGGGCCAACAATGACGGCATGCATTCGGTGTCTCAGAGTAATACCGGAGAGATTCGGCTCGTGTGTGATGAAAGCGCGTGGGGCGAGATTGCCGGAGGAATAGAATTTTCCATGGGGCGCAAGCCGGTCTTCTACACTCGTCAGTTGACCGGGCCTCGTGATGAAGTCGGTTTTGGCGAGGTGGGCGTGCTGCCGGAGCCGATGCCGTGGAATGACTTCGCCGACAAGCTTGGCGGACTCATTGATCGCGACGCGTTTACCGTGTCCGGTCCCAGACCTGAAACGGTTGAAAAAGTCGCCTATTGCGGTGGGTCGGGAACGACGCTTGTGGGCCATGCCGCCCGCGCCGGTGCCGACGTGTTCATTACGGGCGACATGAAATACCACCCCGCCGTGGAAGCGGATGTCTGCGTGGCGGATGTGGGGCATTTTTCACTGGAAGAGGAAATGATGCGGCTTTTTGCCGATGAACTTGCCGGGGCACTGGATGGTGCCGAGGTGAAATTCTTCAAGGGCGAGGACCCGTTCAGGTTCCACGTCGTAAACAGGTAACTGATTTATTTCAAATAGATAAAGAGGTGTGCAGATGTACGAAAAACAGATTGAGCAGTTGATCATCCTCCAGCAGGTGGATGACGAGATTCTCATCCTGAAGGACGAGATCGAAAAGGCTCCGCTTGAGCTGGCCGATCTTGAAGCGCAGATGAGCAGCTTCGACGAGCGCAAGGTTCAGATCGACGAACGCATGGAACTTCTCAAGGAACAGCAGAAAAAGCTGAACATTGAGATTGAAGAGGATGCGGGCAAGATCAAGAAGAGCAAGAACAAGCTCATGCTGGTCGGCAACACCAAGGAATATCACGCCATGATGCGCGAGATGGACAGCCTTGAGAAACTCAACCGCATGCGTGAGGATGAGCAGACCGCCGTCAAGGAAGAACTGGTCCGTCAGGACGAAGCCACTGCAACTCTCAAAGAGGATATGAGTGGAGTCAAGGAACAGTATGATGCGCTCAAGGAGACCCTTGAGGTGCGTATGCAGAAGGCCCAGAAGAAGCTTGATTCTCTCGGCCGCAAGCGCAAGAAGGCCTGCAAGGTCGTTCCGCCGCCGATCCTGGGCCGTTACGAGTTCATCCGCGAGCGCATGGAAAATCCGGTCATCGTGCCGGTGACCGACGGCATCTGCCATGGTTGCCACATCATGATTCCGCCGCAGGATTACAACGACCTGCAGAAGGGCCAGCAGATTCTGAGCTGCCCCAACTGCCAGCGGCTCATCCACTGGAAGCCCGCTGAAGTCGAGGACTAAGAGTGTTTTTGCTGCGCTTGAATTGAGTGCAGGAGCAACAAAGCAATCGTGCCGCTAGCGGCATACGAACAGGTTTGGAGTCGGACAGACTGTCGCTGCGATCTTTTGATCGGAGAGGAAAGTCCGGGCTCCGCAGGGCAGGACGCTGGGTAACTCCCAGGGGGAGCGATCCCCGTCACGTGCAACAGAGAGTAGACCGCCTCCGGATTCGTCCCGGCGGTAAGGGTGAAAGGGTGGGGTAAGAGCCCACCGGCTGTCGTGGTGACACGGCAGGCCAGGTGAACTCCGTCCGGAGCAAGACCAAATAGGGTGGCGCCAAGATCGGCCCGATCGTGTCACCGGGTAGGTTGCTTGAGGCGGCTGGTAACAGTCGTCCTAGATGAATGACAGTCGCCCTCGCTTGCGAGGGAACAAGACCCGGCTTATCGACCGGCTCCAAACTTGAATATATTGCGCGCCTCGGGCTTCGGTCCGGGGCGCATCTTGAGGATTTGAATGGATCGACCGCTGAAAAACACATGGGGCATAATCCTTGCCGCCGGTTCAGGCACCCGTCTGGCCGAGGCCTCAGGGGGCGTGCGAAAGCAGTATCTCAAGTACCGTGGCGTGCCGCTTTTCTGGCATTCCGCCCGGACTTTTTCGCGCGTGAGCGGGGTGAAGGGCCTCGTGTTCGTGTTTCCGCCCGAGGATGCCAAGGCCATGGCCAAACAGGTCCGCCAGTTTTTCAGGAGCGAAGATCTCGGTGTGAAATGGGCTGTCTGCGAAGGCGGTGAACGGCGTCAGGATTCCGTTTTCAACGGACTGGGCGAACTGCCGTCCAAGTGTGACGGCGTGCTGGTTCACGATTCGGCCCGCCCGTTTGTTTCCGCCCGTATCATCAACGGTCTTATCGACGCATTGAATTCAGGTGCTCAGGGCGTCATCCCGGTTATTCCGGTGACTGATACCATCAAGGAAGTGGACGGGGATACTGTTTCTGCCACGCTGAACCGTTCCGAACTCCGTGCCGTGCAGACGCCGCAGGGGTTTGAGAAGGACCTGCTTGTTCAGGCGCATGAGCGCGCCGAGCAGGAAGGCTGGGACGTCACCGATGATGCGAGCATGGTCGAGCGACTGGCCGAGGTTGCGACCATCTCCGGCGAGCAGGCCAACATCAAGATCACCACTCCCGAAGACCTTGCCCGACTGGAAGAGGACAAGGTCACGGTCCCGTGCGTGGGGTGGGGCTATGATGTCCATCGTTTCGGCGGCCAGAATGACCGGCCGCTGGTTCTTGGCGGTGTGCCTATCGCGGGTGCGCTGACCATTGTCGCGCATTCGGACGGGGATGTATTGCTGCATGCCTTGACCGACGCGGTACTCGGCACGTTCGGCGGTGGTGACATCGGGACCCATTTCCCGGACACCGATCCCAAATTTTCCGGGGCGAACAGTTCCCTGCTGTTCAAGGAGACGCTTGCTCTGGCCGAAGAGGCCGGGGTGCGTATCGTGCATGCTGACCTGACGGTTATCACCCAGGTTCCGAAGCTTTCGCCCCATGCCGCGCAGATTGCGAAAAACGTCTGCCGCCTGCTCGGACTGGACGCGCATCAGGTAAATTTCAAGGCCACGACCGAGGAGAAACTCGGTTTCACCGGCGAGAAAAAGGGCATCAAGGCCGTTGCCACGGTTACTGCCCTCAGGGAGATGTAGGCTGTGTCCCGTACGTGGAAATTCCTGCTTTCCTTCGTGATCTTTGCCACGATTTGCTATTTCGGCCTGATCTGGTTCGTGAACAGCGAAGTGGAGAAAGGCTTCAATGAAGCTGTCGCCAATGTGGACGGTTTGAGTGTCAATTACGCTGATCTTGCCGTGGATATTCTCGATCAGACAGTCATTCTCGAAGGCGTTACCGCGACACTGCCTCTCGGGCAGCAGTTTTCCGCCGATACCGTGCGCATCAACGCGTTTGATCAGATGCACTCCGTTCCTCATTTTATCGCCATGGACGCCTCCGGTCTGACCATGAATGTCAGCCCCGCCAATTTTGGCGATTGGGCTGCCCCGTTGGCGGCCCTGGGCCGGACTTCGGTGGCTGGAGATGTGGCTGTCGCGTACAAGTATAATCCCGACAAGCAGTCACTCGTCGTGAGCAATCTGGACGTCAGTCTGGATGGGCTTGGTGAAGCAAAGCTCACCGGGACGCTTGATCGTCTTGACCTTGCACAGCTTCGTGTGGAAAAACTCGTCGGGTTACGCCTTGCCGAGATGGACTTGACGGTTGTCAATCGTTCGTTCATGGACCAGACTGTGGACGGTGCGGCGACGCGGATGGGCATTTCCCGCAGTGAGGTGCGTTCCATGTTTTGCGCCGAGCTTGACGCCATGGCCGATTATGCGGGCAGTCATGAGAATTCGGTGGCGGAAAACGCCCTGCGCGGACTGAAGCGGTTTGTTGATGATCCCGGTACGGTGACCATATCGGCCAAGCCTGCCGAGCCTGTGCCGTTTCTCTATATTTTCATGGGACGTGACTTTTACGAAAATCTTCGGTTGATGAACGTTACCGTGGTAACGGATTCAAGCGACAATATCTAACCAATAGATTGTAAATTCAAAGTATTACAAGCGGAGCTTTCCAATGAGACTTTACAATACGCTTGCTCGCAAAAAGCAGGAATTCACCCCGATCAACGACAACAAGGTCAACATGTACGTCTGCGGCATCACCGCCTATGACCTCTGTCACATCGGCCACGCTCGCTCCAGTGTGGTGTTTGACGTCCTGTACCGCTATCTGCGCCACAAGGGGTACGACGTCACTTTTATCCGCAACTTCACAGACGTGGATGACAAGATCATCAAGCGTGCCAACGAAGTCGGGGAAGAATCTTCCGCCATTGCCGAGAAATTCATAGGTGAGTTCTACGTTGACATGGACCGGCTGGCCGTGCTGCGTGCCGATGTCGAGCCCAAGTGCACCGAGCATATTTCCGAGATGATCGATCTTACCGAGCGACTCATTGAAAAGGATCACGCCTACTCCACTCCGTCCGGCGACGTTTATTTCAAGGTCCGTTCTTTTGAAGGGTACGGAAAGCTTTCCGGTCGCAACATCGACGAACTTGAATCCGGCGCACGCATCGATCCTGGTGATGAAAAGCAGGACCCGCTTGATTTCGCCCTTTGGAAGGGAGCCAAGCCCGGTGAGCCTTCCTGGGAATCTCCGTGGGGCAAGGGCCGTCCCGGCTGGCATCTCGAATGCTCGGCCATGAGCGAAAAGTACGCGCCCCTGCCGCTCGATATTCACGGTGGCGGACAGGATCTTTCCTTCCCGCACCATGAAAACGAGATTGCCCAGTCAGAAGCCGCAACCGGCAAGCCGTTTGCCAACTTCTGGGTTCACAACGGGTTCGTACAGATCAACTCCGAGAAGATGTCCAAGTCGCTTGGAAACTTTTTCACCATCCGTGACATTCTCGCCCAGTTCCTGCCCGAAACTCTGCGCTACTTCCTGCTGACCATGCACTACCGCAGCCCCCTCGACTTTTCTTTCGACGCTCTGGAAGAAGCCGAAAAAGGCATCAAGCGCGTTTACTCCGCTCTCGCACAGGTCGATGTGGAGCTTGGCAAGTCCAAGTGGAAGAAGTCCCCGTTCCCGGAAGAGCTCGTCACCGAACTCGACGAGATCGAGAAGCACTGGGCCGAGGCCATGGAAGACGACATCAATACCGCCGGTGCACTCGGTCATGTCTTTTCCGCCATCCGTCTTGCCGGACGCATTGCCGAGGACAAGAACCTCCGCAAATCCGAAGGCGGGCGCGATCTCTTCATCCGCATCAAGGAAGACATCAAGGTCTGGGGCACCGTGCTCGGCATCTTCGAACGCGAGCCTGCAGAATTCCTTACCGAACTGCGTGACAACCGCGCTGCCCGGGCCGGTATCGAACCTGCCAAGGTGCAGGAACTCCTCGATGCCCGCAAGGAAGCCCGCGCGAACAAGGACTTTGAAAAGTCCGATGCCATCCGCGATGAACTCGTCGCCATGAACGTCGAAGTCAAGGACACCCCGCAGGGGGCAACCTGGGACGTTCTGTAGGAGAAGATACCCCCTCGCCGGGGGGCGTCTCCGACGGCCTAAGAACCTTTCGAGAAAGGTTCTTAGGGATCTCCAAAGCTTTTTGGTGCGCCTTTGGCGGGTCGGCTGAGTGGGAAGCTCGGCTGTGAACGGAAAACCGTGTTCCAATAAAAATGCGCCGGACAGTTGCAAAAAATGAAAAGCAACTGACCGGCGCATTTTTATTGGAACGGTGCCCACGCCACGAGGGCCTGCGGAAGCAGCTTGAAGAATTGTCGTGGTGGCGTGTTTGGTATTGCGCTAAACCTATCGCTTTTCCCTTGTTTTAAAAAAAACTTCACGTTTTGAGCCGGGAAAAATGGCTGTGAAAGTACCGTTAAGCAGCACGGATTCTTACCCATTTTTCCCGGCTCAAAACGTAATTGGCGTAGCAGCGCAGCCCGCCGAAGGCGCACCGGGATTCCAAAGGCCCTCGGCCTTTGGCGAGTCCAGAGCAGCGCTCTGGTCCCCCGGAAGGGGCCATACGGCAGCAGCCCCGCGCAGCGGTCCCCGAAAGGGTGCCGGAGGCGGGGTTACATCACCACTTCAATGTCCATTTCAGTGGCGACCTGGCGGATGAATTTCTTGATGTCCTGCTTCTGGTGCGGGCTGTAGCGAAGCATGAGAATGCCCTTGAATTTGTCCGTGACCGTGAAGATGCCGAGATTGTCGTGCGCTTCGAGCAGAAAGCGGAACAGGCCGATGTTTGTCGGCTCGATCTGGACGTAGGTCCGCTCGGATGTCTTGGGCGGCGGCGGACAGATGCGCTGGCGCGGACGGCGGCGCGATGAGTTCTTCTTGTTTTTCTTAGAAGCCATGTTCTCGCAGGTAATCCATTGTGATCTTGGATTCTTTTTCGGGCTTGTCGCCGGTGGCGGTCCATGGTGCGACCATGCGTTCGACGTATTTGCCGATGACGTCGGTTTCCATGTTGACGTTTCTGCCGGGATTCCAGCCTGAGATGGTGGTGGCCTTCTGGGTCTCGGGGATGATGTTCACTTCGAGCCATGTAGGGCCGCAGTCGTTGACTGTCAGGCTGATGCCGTCGAGAGCGACAGAGCCTTTGGGAATGACGTATTTGCCATGCTCGGCGGAGAAGGTGAGACGGTAGATTTTTGATTCACCGGCAGGCCGGACTGCTTCGACGGATGCGAGGGCGTCCACGTGGCCGGAGACGATGTGTCCGCCGAAACGGTCGCCCATGGCCATGGCCCGTTCAAGGTTGGCTTTGCTGCCCACTTTGAGTTCACCGAGGCTGGTGACGGACATGGTTTCGCGGGATGCATAGGCCGTGAACCAGTTGTCGCCAAAGGTCTCCACGGTCAGGCAGACACCGTTGACGGCGATGGATTCGCCGAGTTCGATGTCGGAAAGAGTGAAAAGCGGGGCGATGCGAAAGCGTGTTTCCGCGCCCCTGTTGTCGGCGGCTTCAATGCGGCCCATACCCATGACGAGTCCGGTGAACATGGAAAATTCCTCATTTGGTTTGTCGTTGGTGCGGTTGTAACAGGGAGCGGAGCGGGTGTAAATCCGTTGCAGCCACGTCGGAAGCGGCCGGAAAGCACCGTGAAGGAGCTACTCCGGGCGCAGTGTCAGCATAATGTCGGTGCCGGTGGCTTCCAGCCGGGAGATGCGGAAGTTCACGGCATCGGCCATGGGGACGTCTTCCCGTCCTGAGTATGCAGCCGGAGCGGTGTTGTCGCCGAGCACGCGCGGGGTGACGAAATGAACGATCTCGTCGGCCAGTCCCTGTTCAATGCAGGTCATGGCAAACTGCCCGCCGCCTTCGCACAGGGTGTAGTGGCATCCGAGTTCGTACCGCAGGCGCTCGAAACCGCTGGAGAGGTTCAGGCAGCCGGGAGCTCCGGGCAGGGGCCAGACCCGTGTGCCGCGTTTGCGCAGTCCGTCGGCAAGGTCGCTTCGGGCCGCGTCTTCGGTTGTCATGAAGATGGTGCGCTCCGGGCGGGATGACAGCAGGGTGAAGGCTTCCGGGTTTTCGGGCAGCCGGGACGTGACAATTACTGCGTAGGGCTGGGTGAATCCTTCGGGCAGTTTGTCCAGTCGGCAGGTCAGGCTCGGATTGTCTGCGTGGAACGTGCCGCCGCCGATGACCACGGCTCCGACCTGAGAGCGGAGTTCGTGCACTTTGCGAAAGGATTCCGGGCAGGAGACCGGTTCCGGTTTTCGGAAGCGGGAGGCGATTTTGCCGTCAAGCGTCGCAGCCATCTTGATGATGTTGTACGGGGAGTGGGACGTCTGCCAGAGCAGGAAGTCCGCGATAAGGTCCCCACAGTCCTGTTCCAGAATGCCGGACTCGACGTTGATGCCGTGCTCGACGAGTTTTTCGATCCCCCCGGCGGCCACCGGGTTGGGATCACGGGTGCCGATCACGACGCGTGCGATGTCCGCCTCAATGATCGCTTCGGTACAGGGTGGCGTCCTGCCGTGATGATTGCACGGCTCCAGAGTGACGTACATGGTCATGCCCTGCGGATTGATGCCCTTTTCGCGGGCATCGGCAAGACATTCCCGTTCGGCATGCAATTCGCCCACGCGGGTGTGCCATCCTTCGGCAACCACGGTGTCGTTGCTGACAAGTACGGCCCCGACGCACGGATTGGGTGCGGTGGGACCGCGTCCGCGTCGGGCCAGTTCAATGGCTCTCGCCATGAACTGTTCGTCTCTAGATGAAGTCGCCTTCCATATAGACATAATTCACTCCGGCTTCGTCGAGCATTTCCTCGGAGAGTTCGTCAGGGTAGTTCTCGGAGAAGTAAATGTTCTGCACCTGGCAGTTGATGAGCATCTTGGTGCAGAGGATGCAGGGCTTGGTGGTGCAGTAGATGTCGCAGCCCTTGAGGTCGAGACCGTGTGTGGCGGCCTGTATGATGACGTTCTGTTCGGCGTGCAGGCCGCGACAGAGTTCGTGGCGTTCCCCGGAAGGGATGTTCAGCTTATCGCGGAGACAGCCGACTTCTTCGCAGTGGGCGATGTTGGTCGGCACGCCGTTGTAGCCGGTGGCGAGGATGCGTTTGTCGTGTACGGCGATGGCACCCACTGCGCGGCGGATGCAGGTGGACCGCTGCGCCACAAGGTGCGCGATACGCATGAAATATTCTGGCCAAGGGAGTCTGTTGGACATGTGTCTCTCCATATCGGGATCGGTTTCCGTCTGCGTTCAGTGCGCGTGACGGAACAATTCCCTAGCATGTCTTCAATTGAAAGGAAACGGTACGAAGCCGCCCCGACCGGGGCGGAAAGCTATATGCCTCAGCCACCGCCGCTGCTGCCGCAGCCTCCGCCCATGGGCGGCATGGGGCCAAGATCCGGTGTGCCGCCTTCGGTCTTCACGACTCCCGCGCTCATGAGCTTGGTCACGTTCTTTGATCCGCATTTCGGGCACGGCGGTGTTTCGTCACGGGAAAAGACGAGTTCCTCGAACTCATTTTCGCAATCGGCACAGATGTATTCATAAATAGGCATGGTGTGTCCTTTAGTTGATTTCTTTTTTCTATGACAAATGTGGGGTCGTGTCGCGGGATGTCAAGGTGGGAAGTGGGATATGGGGGCTTCACTCATTTTGATTGCCACAAAGGAAAAGCAAATCAACCAGCATGGGAATTTCTCTTTTGGCACAAGAAAAGCCGCCTCACCTGATGGTGAAGCGGCTTTGTGTTTTTTTTGGGGGGGAGAGATTAGAAATGGTAAAATATTTCCAGACCGCAAGTGTTTATAGTGGTGGCGTCCCACCCGTCTTCTTTTTTTGTCCAGTGCTCATAGCGATAGTAAGGGCGGATGCCGATAGGAAGGTTTTTGGGCTCATAGGAAATACCAAGTTCTACATTGCTTGACCCGCCGAAAGAGCTTGTCGCTCCGGTCGATCCTGCTTCAGTGGTATAGATCTCTTTTTGGAGAACATATTCATACTGAACGTCTACACCGAACTGCCCGTATGCAGTCTCTTTTTCTGCCATCAGGCCGATGGGGAGGATGTAATCAGTTGTGTATGCGTTATTGGCTCCCCTTAAATCCCACATCTCATAATTGATACCAAGTCCTATGAATGGTTTCAGCTTGACACCGTAGTCATACGTTGTTCCGAGTTTGCCGATGGCTCGCAGCTTGCCCGTGCTGTAGCAGCCGTTTTTTGAAGTAGCGAGGTACTCTCCGTAAATATACTTTCCGGATAGGTCATACCATACCCTGTCGTTGACGTTGGCATTGTATCCTGCGAGCAATCCCCCAAAGCTTCCATATATGATGCCCCCATCGCCGCTTGTATTGGCGTTTGAATACTCACCAACGACTCCGACTCTGAATTCCCCTTCTTGTTCCGATGCGGTAGCAGGAAGTGAAACTATGAGGGTCAGAAAACAGCTGAACAGGAATAGGGAAATGTTGCGCATGTGAACTCCAGATAGATTTTCAAACATGTGTTTATTCCAGAGGTGATTGGATGTCAATATCTGCTGAATTTTAGGGGGGATATCTGTGTGTTGTAGTTATGCTTCGGGGCCTGTTGTTGAGCTGGCTTGCTGCATTGGTGGGGCACCATATCTATTCAGGGAAAGCCGTCTTCTCTTGGCCGGGTTTGAATTCAACCATGACAATCTGTTCCTAAATCGTACCAACCTCCATGATTTGCAAAAGGGCACCCCCTCCTGGATGCTGCCCTTTTTTTGTCGTTTGTACTTGCACCTCGTGCACATTTTGTGCAATCTGATGCGCAGTTGGTTGCACAAAACTCGGTGTCGTATTTGTGTCTCTGTGCTGTTTTAGCTTGTAATCATTGAGGAAAAAAGTTTGGCACGAACTGTGCTTTAAACAGGTCAAACTAACACACTTTCCTGATTGCATGAAAAAACAACCTTTGGAGGAAACGACAATGACCAAGGCTGTCACTAAGAAAAAGATGATGATTGTCCCGCTGTCCGCGCTGCTGATTCTGGCGCTGAGTTCTTTTGCTTTTGCCTACGGGCAGGGCAAGGGGCGTGGCTGTAACGGTAACGGGCAGGGCATGCGGGCGGCTTACAGCCAGCTCACCCCGGAAAAACGTGCTGCCGTGGATGCCATTTTCGCCAAGCACCGGGGGGAAATGGTTGAACTCCGTAACGCCATGCTGACCAAGCACACTGTGCTGGAAGCCATGGTCAACGACGGCAATTCCAACGAAAAGAAGATCGGTAAGATCGTGAATGAAATCAGCGATTTGCGCGTCAAGATGCAGGAGCTTCGCGACAAGACCTTCAGTGAAGTCGAGAAGGAAACCGGCCTTGTCATGAGCCGTGGTAACGGTCTCGGCGGTCAGTGCGGTTTCGGCAATTCGCCCCGAGGCGGTGCCGGTTACGGTGACTGCCCCGGGTTCGGCAATGGCCGAGGCATGGGCCGCGGGTTCAACTCGTAAGTATATTTCCGTTTAACCGGAAAACAGGATAAGACGGGACGGCCTTTCACGGGGAAGGGCCGTCCCGAAACATGATATCTAATTAACATGTATCGCGTCAGCGTGTAAAAGGACGGTTGGTGTCTCTGCCTGATCGTAAACCAATGCAACCGGGAGAAAACTGATGCTCCGCAAGGTTTGTTCTCTTACCAGCTTTCTGTCTTTCATCATCACGCTCCTTACCAGCGTGATTTTGTACATTGTGCCTCATGGCCGTGTTGCCTACTGGGCTGAATGGCGTTTCTGGGGATTGTCCAAGGAGCAGTGGGGTGATGTCCACATCACGGTCGGAACCCTGTTTGTCATCGCACTTCTGCTGCACCTCTGGCTGAACTGGAGGCCGCTCATGGCCTACATGAAGAACAAAGCGCGTGAGATGGTCGTCATGACGGCCCCCATGATCGTCAGTGTCGCCCTTACCCTGTTCGTTGCCGTGGGTACGCTTCTGCACCTGCCGCCCATGCAGCAGTTTCTCGATTTCGGTCTTTCCATCAAGGATGACGCCGTAAAAGTCTATGGCAACCCGCCGTACGGGCATGCCGAGCAGAGTTCCCTCACGAAGTTCTGCGGGTACCTCGGTTTTGATGTGAATGACGCACTGGCCGCGCTCAGGGCCGCAGGATATCCCGCCGAGATTACAGTGGATACGGAAATTCGCGATATCGCCGCTTCCCGTGACGTCAGTCCGCAACAGGTGTATGACGATATCCGCAAGGTGCTCGTAAAGGATCCCTTTGCATCCATGCCGCCGAAGCCGCCGGAAGGCTTGGGCAAGGTCGCCCTCACGGATGTCTGCCGCAGTTTCGGGCTGCCCGTGGACGCAGCGCTTGCACGGCTTGCCGAAAAGGGGATTGCCGCCACTCCCGATCTGTCCATGAAAGAGATCGCACGCAAGAACGGCATGGTTCCCCGTGATGTTTATTCCGCACTTCGCGGACAATAGGAAAATTGAATGGAAGTCCACTCCTACAGCGGAGAAAAGGGGCCGCTTGTCGCCCTTGTCCTGGCACTCATCGTGCTCGGTCTCGGCAGTCTGTACCTGACATGGCGCTCCATTGCGCATCAGCGTGAGATTGTCGAAGAAAACATGATAATGACCGGCAGCTCCATTCTGCGCGGTGTGGACAGCAATATATCCCGCATCATGCGCAGTCTGAGCATGAACCCTCAGGCTGCGCCTCTTTTCCCGACCATGGTGGGAGAACTTTTCACTGAGCTTGCACGTTCCGAAGATATAAAATTCATCGCCATGTACGGCGGTGGCGACACGCCGATCATCACCTCCGACGCAGACCGGTCCAAGCCGACATTCAGCCTGCCTGAAACCGTGGCTGCGGATCTTGAAGTGGGGCGGGCATGGCATGTCATGGCTGAATTCGAAAAGAATCAGGTGCTTATTTCCGGCCTGCGTGTCCGGCCGTCCGTTGCCCGCCTTTCCTTTGGCTCGACCCTGCCGCTGCGGCACAAGAGCGTCCGCCCGGATGAAAATCATGTCCCTGAAGCGGAGCGCGGCATGGGTCACGGCATGGGACGAGGCCGGGGGCGTGGCATGGGGTCGGGCCATAGTTTGGAGCCGGGGGGCGGCAATCCTCCCATGGATGCGGGGCTGCCGCATGTCTATCTCGTTGTGGGCCTCAATGCCCAGAAGCATATGGCGCAGTTTCGCCAGTACCGCAGCGCCGCCATTTACCAGACCGGCTATGTGTTTCTCGCCGCCGTGGTGCTGTGGTCCCTCGTGTTCGCCTATCTCCAGCGCCGGGGCGAAGGACGCAAACTCGACCGGATGGAGCGTTTTCAGAACAAGCTCCTCGACAATATGCCGGACGGCCTCGTCACCCTTGCCGAGGATGGGCAGATCATGGCTGCCAACCATTCGGCCAAGAAACTCCTTGCGCCGAAGGATGAGGACGGTGTGCCCGAAATTATCGGCTCCAACTGGCGTGACCTCGCGTTCGGTTCCCGTTTTGACGAGACGTCTCTCGCTCCGACGGACTGGCAGCAGTTCGATTATCAGGGGCGCAGGCTTGAAATTCTTTCCCTGCCTTTTCAGGCGAGTGATGAAGATGCTGCGCCGGAACTCGGGCAGCGGCTTGTGCTCATTCGTGACCGAACTCAGATCCGATCCCTTGAGGAGGATCTGAACGAGGCTCAGCGGCTCGCCGCCGTCGGCTCCCTTGCCGCAGGCGTGGCCCATGAAGTGCGTAATCCGCTCAGTTCCCTGCGCGGGTTTGCCCAGCTGTTCGCCAACAAGCTCAAGGGGCAGCAGCCTCTGGAGCAGTATGCCACGACCATGGTGCAGGAGGCGGACCGCCTCAACCGAGTGGTCACGGACCTTCTCTATCTTGCCAAGCCGCGTCAGCTTGATCCCGTTGCGATCGACCTTGCCGAGCTGGGGGATTCCATCCGGCAGCTCATGCGCTTTGATTTCGAGAACAGGCAGACCGAGCCGGTTTTCGATTTCAGGTGCGAGACCGTCATGGCGGATCAGGACGCCCTCAAGCAGGTACTGCTCAATCTGATTTCCAACAGCCTTGATGCGCTGGGTGCCTGTGACGACTGTCCCACTCCCGGACATATCAGCCTTTCCTCTGTTCAGGCGGACGACGGTGTCTGGATCATCGTGGCTGACGACGGTCCCGGCATGAATCCCGTAATCCGCGACGAGGTGTTCAAGCCGTTTGTTACCGGCAAGAAGACCGGCACCGGACTCGGGCTTGCCATCGTTGATAACATCATGCGGGCGCACAGGGGCAGGGTTGCTGTGGATTCCGAACCCGGCGAGGGAACAAGGATTCGGCTGTTCTTCCCGGATGTGGAGCCGAAAGGATAGAATGAAACGGGCCGCCCATGGTGGTGTGTTTCATGGAAAAGATATTTTTGAACGACCCGTTGCGGATTGATGCAGACGCAGGCCGTGACGAAATGATAGAATGTGCGACCTCTCTTCCGGATTTTCCGAAAGGGCCGCGGAGGCTGAAAAAATGGACGAAAGAATTGTACTTATAGTTGATGATGAGCCGGGACACCGGATGATGGTCCGGGCTGTTCTGGAAGACGACGGCTGGACCGTGCTTGAAGCGGATTCCGGTGAACGGGCGTTGACGGTTCTGGCTGAAGAGGCTGAATCGGATACCTTCCCGGATGTCGCCATGGTCGACATGAAAATGCCGGGTATGGACGGTATGCAGCTGCTCAAGGAATTGCAGATTCGCAGGCCGGGGCTGCCGGTGGTCCTGCTGACGGCGTTCGGCAGCGTGGGCAGCGCAGTGGATGCCATGAAGCGCGGTGCGTTCGACTATCTGACCAAGCCTGCGGACAATGACGAACTTACGGCAGTGATCGGCAAGGCCTACGAATATCATAAACTCATAAAGGAAAATGCACGGCTTCGGGCCGAAGTGGACAGCAGTGCCGACTTTATCGGTGCGAGTCCGGGCATCGAGCGGGTGCGTGACCTGATAAGTCAGGCCGGACCGACCGAGGCGACCGTGCTTGTTCTCGGACAGTCGGGAACAGGTAAGGAGTTGGTGGCCGAGGGACTGCACCGGGCGAGCAATCGCTCGGACAGGCCGCTTATCAAGGTGAACTGTGCGGCTTTGCCGGATGATCTGCTTGAAAGTGAACTTTTCGGCTATGAGAAGGGCGCGTTTACCGGCGCGATAAAGGATAAGCCGGGCCGGTTTCAGCTGGCCGACGGCGGCACGCTGTTTCTTGATGAGATAGGTGAAATGCCTGCGGCGTTGCAGGCGAAACTGCTGCGCGCATTGCAGGAAAAGACCGTGGAGCCGCTCGGGTCGGTGAAGACGATCAAGGTGGATACCCGGATCATCGCCGCCACCAACCGTAATCTGAAGGTAGAGGTGGAGGCCGGACGTTTTCGTGAAGATCTTTTTTATCGGCTGGCAGTGCTTGAAATACGCATCCCGCCGCTGTGCGAGCGCAAGGAAGACTTGCCGCTTCTGGTCAGCTTCCTGCTGCGCAGGCTCGGCAACAAGAACAACAAGATTATTCGCACGGTCACTCCCGCGTTTCTCGATGCGCTGTCCGGGTATGACTGGCCCGGAAACGTGCGTGAACTGGAGAATGTGTTGGAACGCGCGTTGATCCTGTCCCGTTCGGATGCGCTCGGTCCCGACCTCCTGCCTCCGCAGGTGACCGGGGCGCGTGAGGCGGCGATAGACATGTCCACCGAGGCGTCCCCGTCGGCCATGAGTACCCCTGCGTCACTTGAAGAGGCGGAAAAGCTTGCCATCATGCGTGCGCTGGAAGAGAACGGCAATCATCGCGAACGCACGGCTGACGCGCTTGGCATCAGTCGCCGCACCTTGCAGTACAAGCTGAAAAAGTACGGTCTGACGCGTCGTTAGCATCTTGAAAGGTTGACAATATGTCAGGCGCTGCCGCATGTTCGGGCAGCGCAGGAAATTTGATATGAGCGAACTGACCATAGAAACATTCATTCTCGGCCCGGACGAGGCCAATTGCTATCTGGTTTCCTCCGGCAGCGATGCCGTTGTTTTTGATGTGGGCGTGGAGCCGGACCGGCTTATCGCGCGTATCGAGGAGCTGGGGCTGACGCTGCGCGGCATTTACGTCACGCATTTTCATCTGGACCATGTCGGCGGTGTGCAGCAGGTGCATGAGCATTTCGGCGTACCGGTCTTTGCCAGTCCGGAGGACGAGTTCCTCAAGGAACTGTCCATGGAGGCGGGCGGAATCCGTGAACTCGTCGAATATGTGGGCTTTCCGTATTCACCCATCAGCGCAGGGCGGCAGACCGTGCTCGGCCAGACCATGATGGTGCTTGATACGCCGGGGCATACTCCGGGAAGCCTCTCCTTCTTTTTCCCCTCCGCGGGCTGCGTGTTCGTGGGTGATCTGATCTTCATGATCGCCGTGGGGAACACCCATCTTCCTCGTGCCAGCAGTTCGGCGCTGCTCACTTCCATTCGTTCCCGCATTTTCATTCTGCCGGATGATACCCGTATCTATTCCGGTCATGGTCCCATGACCACGGTCATCCACGAGAAGCAGAACAATCCGCATTTTATTTTTTAGCTTTTCCACGAAAATAGAGACTGGGCATATGTGAACAGTCGTCTAAATGTATAAAGCACTTTTTCTTCATGCCGTTTTTTTCTATGGTGTAACTCTGGCTTGCTGACACAACCTCGAACAGGAATGAAATATGGCAGAAGAAACATCTGTTCCCGAAAGCGAAATCCAGCCTGAAACTCTGGAAGCCGCCCGACAGCTTTTGGTCAGGCGCTTCAAGTTCATCAAGAAGCCGGACGATTCCATCCGTAGACTGGCTACCCTCGGTGCCGAACATGTGGCCCGTGACATGACGTTGAATCCGAAGCGTTATGAGACTTCAGCAGCGCCATCCGAAAAAATCGAAATCGAGCCGGTGGACCCGCTTGACGTGTTGCGGAAGGAACACCAGCTTCCGGCACTGCCGCAGGTCTTTCTCGAATTGCAGCAGGCCATCAATGCGAAGAATACTTCGGCAGATGATCTTGCCTCGATCATCAGTCAGGACCCGAGTCTGACCGCTTTTCTTCTGCGTATGGTCAACTCGGCCTTTTACAGCCTGCCCATGCAGATCGACACCATCTCCCGCGCGGTGACCGTGGTCGGGGTCAATCAGCTCTCCACACTCGCTGTGGGTACGTCCGTCATGAGTCTGTTCAAGGACGTCCCTGCGGATGTGCTCGACATGGAACAGTTCTGGAAACATTCCGTGGGCTGCGGGCTGATTGCCCGACGCCTTTGCCGTATCACCGGAAAGGGTGATCCCGAGCGTGCATTCGTGGCCGGACTGCTGCACGACATAGGGCAGCTTGTCCTGCTTCAGGCCGAGCCTGAACGTGCCGCTGCAGTGCTTGCCCATGCCCGCAGCAAGGATGTGCTCCTGTATGCCGAAGAAAAAAGCATGCTCGGTTTCGACCACGCAACCCTTGGCGGCATGCTATTGCGAAAATGGAATTTCCCCTTTGTGCTCGTCTCTGCCGTGCTTGAGCATCATCAGCCCAAACCGGGACAGAAGGAAGCCGAACCCGGCCTGGTCCATTGTGCCGAGACCATTGCCACCGGACTCGGTATCGGGACGAGCGGTGAATATTTCGTGCAGCCGCCGGACAAGGCGGTGTGGGCGAGCATGGAACTGACCCCTGACCGAATCGAGGAAATGATCGAAGATCTCGATGAGGAACTGGAAGAAGCCTTTGCAGTGCTTGTTCAAGGGTAGCCGGAATTGACACGGCCCGGTCAAAGCCTTACTTCTCCCGTCAAACGTCCCTAACAAAGGAAATCATCATGCGTGAAAGAGTAGAAGCAGTTCTGGATAAGGTCCGCCCCATGCTGCAGGGCGACGGTGGAGATGTCGAACTCGTCGATATCACCGATAAAGGCGTGGTTCAGGTGCGACTGACCGGTGCCTGCAAAGGATGCCCCATGTCACAGATGACTCTCAAGAACGGCATCGAACGAATCGTTCTCAAAGAAATCCCCGAAGTCAAATCTGTCGAAGCTGTGTAAGGCGAAGAATGCCTCCGGCGGCCAGAGGAAGGGGGAAGGGATACCCTTCGAGAAGGGTTCTCCCTTCCCCCTTCCTCTGGACTCCATCCCCCATCCTTTCCCAAGCTTTTTGTATGCGCATGCGCGCGTGCGGGAGGAGCTTGGCAGGGGAGCGTGGTTTCGTCGGAGGACTATGAGTTCAGGCTATAAGTAAGAAATAAAATTTTGCGTTCGCATTCTCTCGCGAAGCGCACCAAAAAGCTTAGGAGATTCTCAAGAACCCTTCACGAGGGGTGCTTGAGCCGTCGGAGACGCCCTCGCGGCGAGCGACCGCCGGAGGCTCTCCACAGGAGAATATCATGGGTAAGATCATATCTCGGTTTGCACCGAGTCCGACAGGATTCCTTCATATCGGCGGCGCCCGGACGGCGTTGTTCTCGTGGCTGCTGGCCCGTGCATCGGGCGGCGAGTTCCGGTTGCGTGTCGAGGACACGGACAGGGAGCGTTCCACGCAGGAAGCCACGGATGCGATCATTGATTCTATGAAATGGCTCGGTCTGGAGCATGACGGTGAGATCGTCTTCCAGTCCACGCGTGCGGACCGTCATAATGAAGTGATCGATCAGCTGATCGAAAGCGGCCATGCATATTACTGTCAGTGTTCCAAAGAGGACGTTGACGCCATGCGCGAGAAAGCCATGAAGGAAGGCCGCAAACCGAAGTACGACGGAACATGCCGTGAAAAGGAGCTGACTACCGGGGTGGTCCGGTTCAAGACGCCGCAGGACGGTGTGACGGCATTCAAGGACTTGGTGAAAGGACCTATCGCTGTGGAGAACACGGAGATGGACGACATGATCCTGCGCCGCACGGACGGTTCTCCGACGTACAATCTGGCCGTGGTTGTCGATGACCATGACATGGGCGTGAACCATGTGCTGCGTGGCGACGATCATGTGAACAACACCCCTCGGCAGATTCTGATCTACCGGGCCATGGGTTGGGATGTTCCTGAATTCGGTCATGTGCCGATGATTCTGGGACCGGACAAAAAGAAGCTTTCCAAACGTCACGGCGCACTGTCCGTGATGGAATACGAGAAGATGGGCTATCTGCCCGAGGCCGTGTGCAACTATCTGGCACGGCTCGGCTGGTCGCACGGCGATCAGGAGCTGTTCTCCATGGAAGAGATGGTGAAGCTGTTCTCCACGGATCATCTCGGCAATTCCCCGTCCGTATTCGACCTGACGAAATTCGAGTGGGTGAACGGCCAGTACATGCAGAAGGCTGATCCCGAGATCCTTGCCGATCTGCTGATGGATTTCCTGATCCGCGAAGTGGGCGAGGAAGAGGCCGCGAACGTGGACCGCAAGATGTTCGTGAACGTCGCTCCGCTTTTGCAGCCGCGTGCCAAGTCCATCGTGGATATGCTGGAGCAGTCGCGTCCGTTCATTGTCCCGGCAAACTTCCTGCCGTACGATGAGAAGGCCGTGAAAAAGTTCCTGACTGACGAGACCAAGCCGCTGCTTGAGGAAATCGCCGGACGCATCGAGGCGCTTGGTGAATTCACCGACAAGGGCCTTGAGGACGTGCACCGCCAGTTCCTTGAGGACAAGGACATCAAGTTCAAGGTCATTGCACAGCCCATTCGCGTGGCAATCATGGGCAAGACACAGTCTCCGGGCCTGTTTGAGACCATGATGGTTCTCGGCAAGGATGAAACCCTGGCCCGCATGAGGCGCGCTGTCGAACTGTAGCCGCAGCCGCAAATACAATAAACGAAAAGCCCGCTGGAACCATTCCGGCGGGCTTTTTTGTGCATGGGGGTGGAGCCGGGACTGAAGTCGGCTCCACCCCGCCACATAAGGGGAGGTGTCGATGAAACTGCTATTTCAACTGGTCTTTCATACTCTGGAATGTATCTTTATCGATTTCGCCTGAGGCGTATCGTTGTTTCAGAATGTCGTCTGCCGAAGGGGAAGCGGGTGAAGTCGCAGTATCCCTTTTGAGAAGTCGGACGGTGAAATATATGATCAGGCCGATGACGAGAAGCTGGATGATTCCGCCGAAATGAAATCCCATTCCTCCGAACCAGCTCTGGCCGCCATGCCATAATCCCGGTCCGCCGCACCAACTGGCTGATGTCGTGAGTAAGCTCATGTAATTGTCTCCTGCTTTTCGGACTGATAAAGCAGGGAGTGTGCCAAACTATAATCTCAATGAATACAGTGCGTTGATAAAAATCAAGGTGTGCTGATATGTGCAGATGTGCAAAGGACTGCGTGCAATCGGTGTTGCGGATTGCACTTTGGGAAATGTTTTATTGAAGTTTCCCGGCAGGATTGTGCAGGTGAATTCCTGCTCGATGCTATTTTACCGGCAGTTCAATGATGAAGGTCGCTCCGTGTCCGAGAACGGATTCGACCCAGATGGAGCCGTTGTGGTGGGCGACTATTTCACGGCAGATGGCGAGGCCGAGGCCCGCGCCGTGGGGTTTGTCTCCTGCCGGGTCGTTATGCCCGATCTGGTGGAAGCGTTCGAAGATGCGTTCCTGTTCTTCGGGAGCGATCCCCGGCCCGGTGTCAGCAATTTCGAAGCGGACGACTTCTGTGAAGGGGGAGTAAATTTTGAGAGTTACGACTCCCTCAGAGGTGAACTTGGCTGCATTGGTGAGCAGGTTGAGCAGCACCTGGAGCATCTTGTCGCCGTCAATGACAAGGCTGGGTAGATCGTCGGCAACATCGCTGACAAGGGAAAGGGCCGGATTGTTGCCGAACTGTCCGCTGACGGCGTCGAGGGCCCGTTTGGCAAGCTCGTTCGGGGTGATTTTTTCTTTACGCCATTCGGTGTAGCCCATTTCGATCTTGTTGAGATCGAGAACATCGTTGATGAGCCGGGTGAGGCGGTCGCCTTCGTGGATCAGGATGTTCAGGTTTTCAACGATCTGGGAGCCCTTGGTCAGGAGTTTGTGGTTGTCCTTTGCAAGCGGCCAATAGTGTTTGGAGAAATTTTTGAGAATGAGCTTGGAGAAGCCGAGCAGGGATGTGAGTGGCGTGCGCAGTTCATGGGAAACGGACGAGACAAGCGCAGACTTGATTTGATCGAGTTCAGTGAGACGAAGGTTGGCGCTCTCCAGTTCTTCCTTGGATTGCAGCAGACGGGTTTCCAGGTCTTTGTGCTCGGTCATGTCGCGCACCAGCCATATGCAGTCCTGCCGTCCATCCGTATAATTGATGGGGGCTAAACGGGCTTCGAACCAGCGTGTTCCGATGGGAATAGTCAGTTCGTATTCAATGGATTGGACCGTGCGGGTTTCCAGTGTGGTCTGGATTGCCGTGAGAAATGAGTTTGCTACATCTTCCGGGAGGTTCTCGTGCAGCAGGGAACCTTTCAGTGCCGCGGTGTCCGCAGCCAGAAGGTTTGTTTGTGAAGTGTATATTTCCTGATATCGGCCATCCTTGTCGAGAACGAGCAGCAGGTCTGGCATAGCCTGGATCAGTGCGTTGAGTTGCTGTTCATTGCGGCTGATCGATTCGTTGGCATTTTCAAGTTCCGCGATCTGGCGGGCGATGGAATCCCGCATGTTGGAAAAACTGTCGGCAAGGCGGCCGATCTCGTCCTGACGGTCAATGGATATTTCAACGTCAAGCTTGCCTTTTTGCAGGGCGTCGGCATTTTTTGTGAGCTTGCTCAGCGGGGCTGTGACGTGTCGGCGGGAGTAGCCGATGATGGCGAGTGAGGTCAGTATGATGCAGAAGGCCGAACCGAGAATGAACAGAAGGGTTATGCGGAGCTTGGCATTCCGGGCGTTGTTGACTCCCGCTTTGATGTAGACATGAAAAAAAGGCTCGGCTCCTTCGAATGCGCTTAGCGGGGTGATCGAAATGATGACCGGACGTCCAGCTTCAGTCGTTCGGATGAGCTTTTGTGAATTGTTGGCAAAGAGGGAGGAGTCTACATTGGGAATGTCGTCAATGGATTTGTCCACATGGTCGGGATCGGAAGCGAAGTAAATGTGTCCGTCTTCACCAACGATCAGGCCTTCGAGAAATTCATCCCCCAGAATATCGGCCATGGCGTCGGTATCTGCCACGGTTTCATATCTGAGTACGCGGCGATTCATGAGTTCGCCCGGGAGTCGTATGCTGGATTCGAGGTATTCGTCGATCTGATGTGAAAAGAGTTCTGTGTAGAAAAGCCCCAGCGATGTGAGAACAAGGAATTCCACAAGGAAAACGACAGCGCTGATTTTGAGTATGAGGCTTTTCTTGAAAGAGAACATGTTCGGGCTCCAGCCAACAGGGTGTTCAGTGTCTTCTGTGAAGATGCTTTTGTTTTGTGGTTATGTCCAGCCATGACATCATGGCGTCGAACGGCATTATTTGAGTAGATGATGCCATAACCTGCTGAGAAAAGGAATGTATTTCAAGAAGAGGCGGAGCGGAAAAGAAAAAACGAAAAAAGCTGCCGCCGAATATATCGGCGGCAGCAATACGTCAGAGACGAAATGTAAAACCGGAGCTTATGCTTCGGGTTTCTTGCTGGCTACGGGCTTGGTGACAGCGCCGTTGCGGATGCAGCGGGTACAGGCTTTGATGCTGACAACCTGACCGGATTCGAGCTGATGGCGAACCTTCTGCAGATTGGGCATGAAGCGGCGTTTTGTCTTGATATGGGAGTGGCTGACGTTGTTGCCCGACTGGGGCCCCTTACCACATATATCGCAAACTTGGGACATGGCGACCTCCTCGCGTATTCTCGTTGAAGAGAATAATGTCTTTTTTAAATTTTTTCCGCCACGAAAAAGAGTGATCTCTCGTCAGCGGGAGTGATTCATTACCGAGCCTTTGGGTAAATGGCAAGGGTTTTTTTCTTGACAAGAGAAAAAGTTCCCATATAGAGAGCTTCGGTTGCCCGAAGACCCCTCATGGTTTTCGGCGGAGTATATTATGATTGAATTGTGGATGCCCATAAGTGAAATTCCTGCGGACGGCAGGGAATACACCTTCGACGATCAGGCCTTGTGGCATGATGGTTGGAAGGAGTTTTCTGTTGCTGTTGAGCCGAGTGAGAATCTTGTCGCCGAAGTGATGATTCTTCCGCAGGGCGATGACGGCGCATTGGTACGTGGCACGCTCAAGGGAGCTGTCTCCATGCCGTGTGATCGTTGCACAGCCAGTTTTGTATTCAAGATCGATGAGACGTTCGATGCGTTCGAGCAGCTCCCGGATGGAGAATACGACGAGGAACCCCGCGTCCGTATGGAAAGCGGTGAGCTCCAGTTGAACATCGGCGCTGTGCTGTGGGAAGAATTCGCTCTGGCTTTGCCGGTCAAGCCCCTGTGTTCCGAAGATTGCAAGGGCATGTGTCCCGGATGCGGCAAGGATCTCAATGAAGGTCCCTGCGAATGCGACCGGGATGAGGGTGACGAAAGGCTTGCGGTTTTCCGCAATTTGAAGATAAAGTAACGGGCTCGGCAGGCGGATTTTTCGTTTCCCGCGCTTCGAGCTTATAAGATTACAAATTAAAGAGGTATACATCATGGCAGTTCCCAAAAAGAAAACTTCCAAGTCCCGCAAGGGCATGCGTCGCTCCCACGATCACGTGGCTGTTCCCAATGTCGTTTACTGCGAGTGCGGTGAACCCAATCTTCCTCATCGTGTCTGCGCTGTCTGCGGTTCCTACAAGGGGCGTCAGGTTGTCAGCGGCGACGATGCCTAGCAACGCGACGCAATCGGCTCCGCGTATTGCCGTGGATGCCATGGGGGGCGATTTCGGCCCCTGCGTTGTCGTGCCCGCTGCGGTGGAAGCCGCACGCGAGGGGATCGACATTGCACTTGTCGGTGATGAGGCGGCTATAAACGCCGAGCTTTCCCGTCTTGATGTCAAGGGGCTGGACATTCGAGTTGTCCACGCCTCACAGGTTGTTGAAATGGATGACAAGCCTTCGGATGCGCTCCGGCGCAAGAAGGATTCGTCCATTCAGGTGGCCTGCCGACTCGTCAAGAAAGGGGAGGCCGATGGCGTGGTCTCTGCAGGCAACTCCGGTGCGAGTGTGGCCTGCGGCATGTTCGTTCTTGGGCGTATCAAGGGCGTTTTGCGTCCTGCGCTTGCGAGCGTGATGCCGACGGAAAAGGAACCGGTCGTCCTTATCGACGTCGGGGCCAACGTGGATTCCAAGCCGCAGCATCTTTTCCAGTTCGGTCTCATGGCGGACGTGCTTGCCAAGTACGTTCTCGGCATGAATGACCCGTCCGTTGGACTTTTGTCCATTGGCGAGGAAGAGGGCAAGGGCAACGCGATCGTACGCGAGGCATTTGATCTGCTTCGGGAATCGAATCTTCGTTTCATCGGCAATGTCGAGGGGCGGGATATCTTTACCGGCGATGTGGATATTGTCGTCTGTGACGGCTTTGTGGGCAATGTGGCTCTCAAGCTGTCTGAAGGACTGGCCAAATCCATGAGCCGCATCCTTAAAGTGGAACTCAAGTCGAGCTGGCTGTCCAAATTGGGCACCCTGCTTTCCATTCGTGCCTTCAGGCGGTTCAAGAAGGTTGTGGATTACGCCGAATACGGCGGTGCTCCCCTGCTTGGCCTGAAAGGTATCGTTATCGTGAGCCACGGCAAATCCAATGAGTTGGCTATCGTGAATTCCATTCGCGTGGCCGCCACAAGCGTACGTAACAAGGTGCATGAGCATCTAGCCGAAGGGCTGGCTGCTCACAGCGATCTTTTCGGCAAGGCCGAAAAGAATGCCAAGACAGCCGCATAGCGTACCGCTCAACAACGCCACATCAAGCCGCCGATAAGAGAATGCTCAGACAGAAGGCGCAGAAAATCCAGGCTTCGTACATGATTTCATGTCGCGAGGGCTGGATTTGCTGCTTTAAAACACCTGTTTGTATTTTCAGGACGGCTTGACCCGGCACAACCATTTGCTTACATCACCCACCATGAATACACATTTCATTCTTCGCGGTTTTGGTCGTTACGCCCCCGAGCGTGTCATGACCAATGCCGATCTCGAAAAAATAGTCGATACATCCGATGAGTGGATTACCACCCGAACAGGTATCAAGGAACGTCATATCGCTGCCGACGATCAGGCTGCGTCAGACATGGCATACGAAGCCGCCAAGGTCGCTCTGGCCGATGCGGGCATGGATGCTTCCGAGTTGACCCACATTGTCTGCGGAACCTTCACCCCGGATTCCATGGTGCCGTCCACTGCCTGTCGAATTCAGGAGAAATTCGGAATCAAGGGACAGGCCTGTGTAGATATCGCAGCCGCCTGCTCCGGTTTTGTCTACGCTCTGGAGACTGCACGCGGATACATTGCCCTCAACCCGGACAGCAAGGTGCTGGTGGTGACCTCCGAGGTTATTTCCCGTCGCATGAACTGGGAAGACCGCACGACCTGCGTACTGTTCGGCGATGCTGCAGGAGCGGCCATCGTCACAGCGGGTGAGGCTGGTGAAGGCCCGGAGATCAAGGATATCAGGCTTGCCGCTGACGGCAGTCTGGGCGATCTCCTGACCGTCAACGGCGGTGGCTCACGTTACGCCTACAAGCTTGGCGAAACCGTGGGCGAGGAATTTTTTGTCCAGTTCCAGGGGCGTGAGGTCTTCAAACATGCAGTTCGCAATATGTGCGGAATCTGTGAGACCGTGCTCAAGGACAACGGAATGGTCAAAGCGGATGTGGATGTGCTCATCCCGCATCAGGCCAACTGGCGAATCATTGATGCCGTTGGACGCAAACTGGAAATTCCGGCGGAACGTGTCTTTTCGAACGTGGACCGTTATGGCAACACCTCTGCCGCCTCTGTTCCGGTCGCCCTGTCCGAGGCGCTGGATACCGAGTTCGTCAAGAAGGGCGACACCGTGCTTATCCCCACATTCGGGGGCGGTTTCACCTGGGCTGCAGCGTTGATACAGTTCTAATATTAAAACATGTGTTTCGTTGCCTTTTTGTTGCAACTGGGCAATAAGCTGTTCAGATACCCTTGCGGGCCGGATTTGCAGTCCGCGACGGATTGGTATATTGGGTCCTGACCTTATAGAGAATAATAGAGGTACATGAATGAGTGATCTTTCCCGAGTCGCACTGGTGACCGGCGGTTCCCGCGGCATTGGCCGCGTCATCGCCGAGAAGCTGGCTGCTGACGGTTTCGAAGTCTATCTGACATATGTGAGCCGCCCGGAAGAGGCGGACAAAGTCGTGGCTGCCATCGAAGAAAAGGGCGGAAAGGCAAAGGCCTTCAAGCTCGATTCCGGTGATCGCGACGCTGTTGCCGCGTTTTTCAAGGACGAGATCAAGGGCAAGGTTTCCCTTGATGTTCTTGTCAACAATGCGGGCATCACCCGTGACGGTCTCATGATGCGCATGAAGGATGACGATTGGGACAAGGTCCTTCAGATCAATCTTACCGGCTGTTTTGTCTTCCTCAAGGAAGCGTCCAAGATCATGGGCAAGCAGCGTGCGGGGCGCATCATCAACATCACCAGCGTGGTGGGGCAGATGGGCAACGCAGGACAGGCCAATTACAGTTCGGCAAAGGCGGGCCTCATCGGTCTGACCAAGTCCGCAGCACGCGAATTGGCCGCACGCGGAATCACGGTAAACGCCGTGGCTCCGGGTTTTATCGAGACCGACATGACTGCCGAACTGCCTGAAAAGGTCGTGGCCGCCATGCTCGAACAGATTCCATTAAAATCCCTCGGACAGTCCGAGGATATCGCCGCCGCCGTCTCATTTTTGGCGGGCCCCGGAGCCGGTTACATTACCGGCCAGGTTCTCGGGGTTAACGGCGGAATGTACATGTAATCAAGACACTAAAAAAAAATCGTTATTGGAGGAAATCATGTCCGACGTAGCCGCACAAGTTAAAGCCATCATCGTGGACCAGCTCGGCGTGAGCGCTGATGAAGTTGTTGAAGGCGCCGCCTTTGTTGAAGATCTGGGTGCTGACTCTCTCGACCTCACCGAACTGATCATGGCCATGGAAGAAGAATTCGACCTGGAGATCGATGACGAAGAAGCTCAGAAGATCGTCAAGGTCAAGGATGCCATTTCTCATATCGAGAAAGCTCAGGCCTAATTTCGGTCTGTCTGAATACGATAATGATGTGAGCGTCTTATGCACGAAGGTGTGAGGCGCTCCTTTTTCATTTATACACGTAGGAAATACGGATACTTATTATGAACAGGGTTGTAGTCACAAGCGTCTCTGCCATCACTCCGATCGGTAACGATATCGAGACTAGCTGGCAGAATCTTCTGGCCGGAAAATCCGGCGTTGGCAGGATTACCAGATTCGACGCATCGGATTTCGCCACCCAGATTGCCGGTGAAGTCAAGAATTTTGATCCCACCGACTATATCAACAAGAAAGAAGCCCGCCGCATGGAGACTTTCACCCAGTATGCGGTTGCTTCCACAAAAATGCTGTTTGAGTCCGCCGGCTGGACTATCCCGGAATCCGAAAAGGATCGTGCGGGTGTTGTCGTCGGTGTCGGGCTTGGCGGATTGCAGACCATCGAGGACATGCATGCCAAGCTCATGGCCAAGGGGCCGGGCCGCATTTCCCCGTTTTTCATTCCCATTCTCATCGCCAACATGGCAGCCGGTCAGGTTTCCATTGAGGCAGGAGCCATGGGACCGAATGTCTGTACCACGACCGCATGCGCCTCGGGCACTCACGGTGTCGGCTATGCCTACACTGATATCGCCATGGGCCGTGCCGACGTCATGATCTGCGGCGGAGCCGAATCCACCATCACCAAGCTCGGTGTTGCCGGATTCAACGCCATGCGTGCGCTTTCCACTCGTAATGACGAGCCGGAAAAGGCTTCCCGTCCCTTTGACGCGGAACGTACCGGATTCATCATGGGTGAGGGCTGCGGCTTGCTGCTTCTGGAATCTCTGGAGCATGCTGAAGCTCGCGGTGCGAATATCCTTGCCGAGGTTGTCGGCTTCGGAGCCTCCGGTGATGCGAATCACATGACCGCTCCTGCTGAAGACGGTTCCGGTATGGCCTATGCCATGGCCGGTGCCATCCGTGAAGCCAAGGTCGATCCTTCCGAGATTGACCACATCAATGCTCACGGCACCTCCACCAAACTCAACGATCTGTGTGAGACCCGTGCGATCAAGAAGGTCTTCGGCGACCACGCGTATGACATCAATATCTGCGCCAATAAATCGCAGATAGGGCACCTGCTCGGAGCTGCAGGCGGTGTCGAAGCGGCATTTGCCGTCAAGACTCTGTCCGAAGGCGTCATTCCCGGAACCATCAACCGCGATACACCGGACCCGGATTGTGATCTGGATGTATGCGTTGACGGGCCGCGCAAGAAGCAGGTCAACTACGCGCTGAGCAACTCATTCGGATTCGGCGGAACCAACGCCTGTGTCCTGTTCAAGCGCTTCGAAGGATAATGAAAAGGGGCTGAACGGCCCCTTTCTTTATATATAAAGCGGATCTCCACCCTGTATGGGAAAGTGGCTGCGTCAGCCCCCGGACGATGGAAGTCGTGCGGATGGGCAGCGTGTGAAGGTCATTTATCCTGTCCGGAAGTGGGAAGCCATTCGTATTCACATCCAACACGAGGTGTCATCACCATGGAAGAGCTCTTAATTCAGGATCCGGCAGTCGCCCAGACCATTATCGACGAAGCAGAACGTCAGGTCACCAAACTGGAACTTATCGCCAGTGAGAATTTCGTTTCCACGGCCGTACGTCAGGCTCAGGGTTCCATCCTGACCCACAAGTACGCCGAAGGGTACCCCGGCAAGCGCTGGTACGGTGGTTGCGAACATGTGGACGTGGTCGAAGACCTCGCCCGTGATCGCGCCAAGGACCTGTTCAGTGCAGGATATGCTAATGTCCAGCCCCATTCCGGTTCCCAAGCTAACATGGCCGTGTTCTTCGCCTGCTGCAAGCCCGGAGATACCGTGCTCGGCATGGACCTGTCCCACGGCGGGCACCTGACTCACGGCAGCCCAGTCAACTTTTCCGGCAAACTTTTCAACATGGTGCACTACGGTGTGTCCCGCGAGACCCAGACCATTGATTACGATCAGGTCGAAGCTCTTGCCAAGGAACACAAGCCCACGCTCATCATCGCAGGTGCTTCCGCTTATCCGCGTGTCATCGACTTTGCCCGTTTCCGTGCCATTGCCGATGAAGTCGGTGCCAAGTTGATGGTTGACATGGCTCACATCGCCGGTCTCATCGCAGCCGGTGAGCACCCGAGCTGCATCGAGCACGCCCACTACACCACCACTACGACGCACAAGACCCTGCGTGGTCCCCGTGGCGGCATGATTCTCGGTGCCGAGGATCTGGAGCAGGAACTGAACTCCAACATCTTCCCCGGTATTCAGGGCGGCCCGCTCATGCACGTCATCGCTTCCAAGGCCGTGGCCTTTGGCGAGGCGCTGTCTCCGGGCTTTGTGGAGTACCAGAAGCAGGTGGTTAAGAACGCCAAGGTGCTCGCCACCAGCCTCCAGGAAGCCGGGCACAAGCTCGTTTCCGGCGGCACGGACAACCACCTCATGCTGGTTGACCTGTCCGAGAGGGACTACACCGGCAAGGACGCACAGATCGCCTTGGACAAGGCCGGTATCACGGTCAACAAGAACACCATCCCGTTCGAGACCAAGTCGCCGTTCCAGACTTCCGGTATCCGTATCGGTACTCCGGCACTGACGACTCGCGGCATGATCGAGGAAGACATGATCGTGGTCGCCGAAGCCATCAACGCTGCACTGGACAATATCAGCAACGACAAGGCGCTCAAGGAAATCAGCGCTGAAGTCGAGGAGTTCGCCTGCGAATTTCCGCTGTTTGCCTGGTAGCAGGTTGATTTATCGTAAAGAGAAAGGGTAGCCAAAAGGCTGCTCTTTTTTTTGGGTCTGCTGTTTTATATCGATTTATGGAAGATGGTAGCAATGGCGAATATTTTGTCCTCGCTGGTCAAATAGGCGTTTGTCTGCTATTACTCAGCGAGGTGAAATGGATATAACCAACTCTATTAAAGAGGTTTTCGGTATTTTTTGTGAAAGTGTTTTGTAGGTTTGATCTGATTACACTGCTCGCAGTTGTGTTGTTCCTGTGCTCTCCGGCAAGGGCATGGGACGATTCGCTTGATTCGTACAGGGAAAAGGGTGTCACTATTTCAGCCTCTCCCTTTTGGAAGCCTTACTCCTTTTTTGGGCAGGATGACGAGCCGGAAGGTTTCCTCATAGATTACTGGCAGAAGTGGTCTGAAAAGACAGGGATTCCTGTTCGGTTTCGGCTTGCACCATGGAAGGAAACCATTTCTTTGGTCCGGGATGGAGAGTGTGATTTTCAGAGCGGGCTTTATAGTAGCGAAGAGCGCAGCCAGTATCTCGATTTTTCTCAATCGATACACCGTTCCAAGGGTGTCCTTGCCATCAAGAAGGGTGAGTCGAAGGATTGCGAAGTCGTGTATTCCGAACCGGTCGGGGTCATTGCCGGAAGTTACGAAGCGTTTGCCCTCAGAATCAAGCACCCGAACACCCTGGCCCAGACATATGAAACAAGTGAAGCCATGCTTCAGGCCTTTGCGAACGACGAGGTGCATGCCGTTGTGGCCGACCTGCCCTCGTTGATGTCGCTTGGTGGAAATTTGGGTATCGCCAATGATATCAAAATTTGTGACGTTGTTTATGAAAGGGATTTGCGAGCGGGGTTGCTCAAGGGCAATGCCGCGTTGCTTTCCTTGGTAAACGAGGGACTTTCCCTTATTACCGAGGAGGAGAAGGAACAGATTTCAACGCGGTGGTTTGTCGCTGCATCTTCTGATACCGGACTGTTGAGAGTGACGGTTTTCGGTGCTTTTCTGATTCTTTTAGCCATTGGCGGCGGTATGATCTGGTCGAGTCGGCGATCATAGTTTTTATTTTGGAAAAGTCTGTTTTCTCTCTTTCCCTTTTTTCTCCACCATTCCCCGTATCATTTTGACCATTCACCGTATTCCGTCTTGCGCCTTCGGCGCACCGGGTGCTAACTCTCGTCTAAGCTTGGAAAAAGCCAAGGAGATTCAATGCTACTCGGAATAGATGTGGGCGGCACGCACACCGATGGTGTCGCCGTTGATTTGGAAGCGGATGCGAAAGTGGTTACTTCGTGCAAGGTGATTACCCGGCACGACGATTTGCTGTCTTCTGTCACAGAGGCACTGGAAATCATTCTTTCCGAAGTGGACAAGTCGTCGGTGACGCAGTTGAACCTGTCCACCACGCTGTCCACCAATGCCATTGTGCAGGGCAAGACTGAAGATGTGGGCGTTATCGTTTCTGCCGGTCCGGGCGTGGACCCGCACAACTACATGCCATGCCGCGATTTTCATGTCATCGACGGCTCCATTGACCACCGTGGAAATGAAGTCCGTGCTCTGTCGACGCGGCAACTGACAGAGGCCATTGATTCCTGCCGCGACAACGGCGTGCGGGTGTTTGCGGCGGTGGGAAAATTTTCCACGCGCAATCCGCGTCATGAAAACTTTATCCGCCGGTCCGTGTGCCAGTGCCGGGACGACGAGTCCTGCGAATTTGCTGATTTCGTTACGCTCGGGCATCAACTCGGCGGGGCGCTCAATTTCCCGCGCCGGGTTGCCACGGCTTATTTCAACTGTGCTGTCTGGCGGCTGTACAATGATTTCGCCTCTGCCGTGGAAAGGGCGCTGGACGAGATGGGGCTGGCCCACGTCAAGGTGAACATCCTCAAGGCGGACGGGGGAACCATGCCTCTGCCGCAGTCCCGCAAGATGCCGGTACAGTCCATTTTTTCCGGTCCGGCAGCCTCGGTCATGGGCATCATCGCGTTGACCGACATTTTTCATGACTCCGTGATTCTCGACATCGGCGGGACCACCACGGATATTGCCGTGTTCGCGGATGGTGCGCCGCTCATCGAGCGTGAGGGCATTGCCATCGGCTCGCATCCGACACTGGTGACCGCGCTCAAGGTGCATTCCATCGGTATTGGTGGCGACTCGGTCATTTCTGTTGTCGGCGAGGAGGTCCGTGTGGGACCGAACCGGCTCGGGCCGTCCGTGTGTGTGGGCGGGGAACGGGTGACGCTGACAGACGCGCTCAATTGCGAAGGGGCATGTGAAGTGGGTGATGTGGACGCCTCCCGAAATGCCATGGCGGCCTATGCGGAAAAGCATTCCATGAGCCCGGATAAACTGGCTTCGGCAGCGGTGGCAGCGGCATCAGATGCCATTCATACGGCCACCAAGGATCTGCTCGACGAGATCAATTCCAAGCCGGTGTACACCATTCACGAACTGGTGGAGAACAAGCGGGTGGTACCCAAGAAGGTTTACCTGATGGGTGGCCCTGCCAAGGCTCTGAAACTCGATCTTTTCCGTCGGTTCCAGCTTTCCACGGAAGTGCCGGAGAATTACGACGTGGCAAATGCCATCGGCGCAGCCCTTACCCGTACCACATGGGAACTGGAACTGTTCGCCGATACGCAGCGGCACGTCATGTTCATTCCCTCGCTGTCCTACCGTGAGAATGTTCATACCAGTTACGACCAGAAAGACGCGGAAAAGGACGCCGTGAACCAGTTGACCATGCAACTCGATTCCATGGGGGTCTTCCTTGAACCCGAAGACGCGCAGATCACGCACACGTCGAGCTTCAATATGGTTGAAGGCATGAGTCAGGTCGGAAAGAACATCAGAGTCAAGTGCCAGGTCCGCCCCGGCGTTGTCCGAACCACGGGGAGGAGCTAGGCATGCTCAAGGCGAAGAATAATCTCGGCATCATCTTTTTCCCGGCGTTCGACTGGGCCATTTCACCGACCCACCCGGAGCGGCAGGAGCGTCTGCTCTACACGCAGGACCAACTGCGCGAGGAAGGCATCTTCGACATCGAGGGCGTGCGTGAATACAAGCCGGATGTGGCGACCACAGAGGATGTGGAGCGCGTGCATTTCTGTTTTCCGGAAGTGAGCAGCGTCACCACCCGGTCGCACATGATTTCAGCGGGCGGGGCCATGAAAGCTGCGGATCTGGTCATGGAAGGGGAGCGCGACTGCGCATTCGCCATGGTGCGTCCTCCCGGCCACCACGCCATGAAGGTCGTTCACGGTTCACGCGGCTTTTGCAACATCAACATCGAAGCCGTGATGATCGAGCACATCCGCGAAAAGTACGGGCACAAGCGCGTGGCCATCGTGGATACCGACTGTCATCACGGTGACGGCACGCAGGACGTGTACTGGCACGACCCGGACACGCTGTTTATTTCCATTCATCAGGACGGGCGCACGCTGTATCCCGGTTCCGGTTTCCCGCAGGAGCTCGGCGGGCCGAACGCCATGGGCCGGACTATCAACATTCCGCTGCCGCCCAACACTTCGGACGAAGGGTTCCTCATGGCCATGGAACGTATCGTCATGCCTATCCTTGAGGATTTCAAGCCGGATTTGATCATCAACTCCGCAGGGCAGGACAATCATTTCACCGATCCAATCACGAACATGAATTTTTCGGCGCAGGGATATGCCGCACTCAACGAGATGCTCAGGCCGGATATCGCCGTGCTTGAAGGCGGCTACTCCATTCAGGGCGCGCTGCCGTATATCAATCTCGGCATCTGCCTTGCCATGGCGGGCGTGGATTATTCCCATGTGCGCGAGCCGAACTACCGACCCGAGCAGATTAAACAGGATGCGCGGACAACGGAATATATCGAGGAGCTGTGCAAACAGCTTCCGAAGCTCTATTTCGATCCGCCCGCATTCGATGCCGGGGATGATTCGCGGCAGGGCATGATTTCCGGTGATACATACGTCCGCCACCGTCAGGTGTATTACGATACCGACGGCATCAACGAGGTGCAGCAGGAAACCCTGACGCTGTGCAAGAAGTGCCGGGGGCTGTTCAAGGTGGAGACCCGCGCCGACTCCGGCCCGCTCTGCCTTGGACTGGAAATCCCCATCGACGCCTGTCCGGACTGCCGAAGCCGCGGCTACCAGCTTATGGAAGACGGCCTCATCAAGGGTAACTACCGCTACATGCAGATGATAAACCGCAAGGACAAGGACTACGTGCGGCACGGTTTTTAGAGCACAGAAGTAGCGCGATGATAAATGATTATGCCTTGTATCTCATGGTGGCGGTGACAGTGACGGCCATCCCCGGGCCTGCTGTTGTCCTGACCATCAGGAACAGCCTCAGGTTCGGATACCGCTCGACCATTGCCAACATTATCGGAAATTTCGTTGCAATGGTCATTCTGGCGACTCTTTCCGCAGTCGGGCTGGGAGCCGTGCTCCTGTCGTCTTCCGTCCTTTTTACCGCACTGAAATTGCTTGGCGGTTTGTATCTGGTGTATCTCGGGATAATGGCCTGGAAAGCCCCGCCCATGACCGATAGTACCCCGCAGGGATCGGTTTTGCAGAGAGAACACAAAAGCTTTTTCACGCTTTTTAAGGAAGGGTTCGGGGTCGGCATCAGCAATCCCAAGTCCATCGCTTTTTTTGCCGCCTTATTTCCCCAGTTCATCGACCCTCTACGGGCCTACACACCGCAATTTCTGACCCTGATCCTGACCATTGAAGGCATTTCATTTTTTGTCCTGACAAGCTACGCACTGCTTGCCTCATATCTGTCGCCGCTTTTGTCGAATGACCGCACAATGGGGTATTTTAACAAGCTGACAGGAGCGGCCTTTATCGCATTCGGCGTCGCTTTGGTCTGCGAAGAATAATCCATTCGGCATTTCGTTAGAAAAGTGGTTTCGTCATTGCAAAGGGACGTAATTCTGTCTTGCGGAAGACGTTAAAAAAGGCCCGGAAAATGATTTCCGGGCCTTTTTGAGCGTTATTGGGATGATTTCCCGATGAGCATGAGTAAAACGGGATATATCCCTATTGTGTTTGGGGCGTCAGTATGTCCTTATAGTGACACATTTTCCCGACATTCCCCGTCGGGACTCCCCCGAAAGGTCCTGAATAACCGCCACAGGGCCTTTCTTCTTTTGTGCGTCAAAGACTCATATTTCTAGCTTTCGGCATCCTCGAATTTCTCGGTGATGATGACGGCATCGTTTTCGTCCGCCTCAAGGTCGAGGGTTTTGGATTTGCCGTGGCAGCTGAAACCGTAGGGGCCGTGGGATACGTACCCTGCGGAGAGTGCCTTGGTGTAGGGCATCTGTTCGCGCATGTCGGCGTGGTCGATGCGGTTGGGGAAAATGATCGGGGTCGGGTCGCCGGAGAAGTCCTCAAAGATGATGTATTTCACGGCAGGCTCCTGTCGCTTGATGGTTTCTGATTACCTTGAGGATATTTGGTATTTGCCGGGAGATCAACCATTGCCTGAATAAAGTGGACAGGCTACACTGGTCCGGATGAGCGAATACAAGAAAATTGGTGTCTGGCAGACCGCCTTTCTCGGCGATGCCGTCCTGACCCTGCCCCTCTTGCGGGCACTCAAAAACCGCTACCCGGAAGCGGAAATACATTTCTTCGTGCGTAACGGCGTGGAATCGATCTTTGCGGGTCAGCCCGAGATCACCGAGGTCCACGGGTTTGCCAAACGCGGGGCGCAGAAATCGCTGAATGCGGCGGTGCGTCTCGGGTGGGAGATCGGACAGCAGGGATTCGACCTCTGGATATCCACGCACAAGAGCCTGCGTTCGGCTCTGGTGGCCGGGGCGACCGGTATCAACAGACGCATCGGCTACAATGAGCCGTGGTTCAATCGTTTCGCCTACACCGAAACCGTGGACCGGCGGTTCGACGAACTGGAGGAGATCGAGCGTTTGTTTCAGCTTCTTGCGCCGCTCAGTATCACAACTCCCGCCCCCAAGGCCGAGCTGGTTGTGGGTGAAGATGCCCGCATGGATGCGGATCTGTTCTGGCAGGAACATTGCGGCGACCGTCCCGTACTTGGTGTGCATCCCGGCTCGACATGGCCCACCAAATGCTGGCCCGTGGAATATTTCAGCGAGATTGTCGCCCGTGCCGACAAGGCGGGTGCGCAGGTGCTTGTTTTTGCCGGACCGGACGAAACCGAAGTGGCCGGGCAGGTCATGCGGGGGGCCGGGGAAACCCGTGCCGTCAATCTCGCCGGGAAACTCTCCCTGCCGCAGCTTGCCGCCTATCTTGGCAGGCTTGATGCCTATCTGACCAACGATTCCGGTCCCATGCATCTGGCGTGGGCACAGGATACCCCGCTGGTCGCCCTGTTCGGTCCCACTGTCCGCAAACTCGGATTCTTCCCGCGCGGCGACAATTCCACGGTGCTCGAAGTTCCCCTCGACTGCCGCCCCTGCGGTCTGCATGGGCCGAAAAAGTGCCCCAAGGGCCATCATGACTGCATGCGCAGGCTGACCCCGGACATGGTGTGGGACGCACTGCGGGCAAAGCTCGGGCTGTAGCAACTGGCGGAATTTCATCTTTTTGTATCACGCTCTTTGCCGGTCGGTGATTTTGGTGTAGTCTTTTCGGCAATATCAGACACACAGAGCCGGGGAGAGGGTATGCTCTGGATTCATCCTGCCATTCAACTGATCGCCATCGTTGTCGGATTCTATGCCGCCTATTTGGGCGGGGAACGGTTTCTGTCGCAGCACATCGGCCTGCGAACCCAATTCCTTTGGAAACGCCATGTCCTTTTCGGGCGGTTCGCCATGATGATGTGGCTGGGCGGACTGCTGGGCGGACTGCTTGTCGCCAAATGGAAATGGCAGGTGAACTTCATTACCGGAGAGCATTATGAAGTCGCCTTCGCCATGGTCCCGCTGCTGGTTGTGGGTGCTGTCTCCGGCATCTACATGGACAGGCGGAAGGCCAAGCGGACAGTGCTGCCGCTTCTGCACGGTGCGTGCAATCTTCTCCTGCTGTTCATGGCCTTTTACCAGATCAAGACGGGCTGGCAGGTCATTCAGGATCTTGTCCTGTAGCGGCTGGCAGCTTGCCTTTTCCCTTGGTCGAGGGTATCGCGAGGGCAGTTATTCACTTTGACCGAGGATCGATCATGTCCAAACCCTGCGTCGGCTGCGGCTGGTGCTGTCTCACCGACCCCTGCATGTTTTCCCACAGGCTGTACGGCTACACCAAGCGGTGCCCTGCGATTCATTGGGACGAGGAACAGAACCGATATATTTGCAAGCTCATGCTCGACCCGGAAAAGGGTGGGGAGGCGCGAGCTTCCCAGCATGAAGGGCAGGGGTGCTATGCGCCGCTCAATTCGTGGCGCGACGACGTGCGCAACAGGGATAATGATTGATCGACAGTCAGTGCATTAACCAACCATTTTCTTATGCCGAAAAGAGGCCCGGAGACGGATGTCTTCGGGCCTCTTCATGTAAATGGGGGTGATGTTCAAATAACTGTTGACGTGTCAACAAAAGAGGCATAGTCATCGCTTTTTGGATTGTTAACACGTCAACAAATGGATCGAAATATGGATTTCAAGAAACAACGTGCCGCAAGTCTCGGTTATCGTATCGCTCGTCTGTTCAGGATGAATTCCTGTCGGCTTGATCGGTGGCTTGCCGAATTCGGCCTGTGTCACGGGCAGGTGCCGTACCTTATAAGCATTACGGAAAAAAGCGGGCAGACACAGGATGAACTGGCTGCGCAGGTCCATGTTCATCGGGCAGCGACTGCTCGCATTCTCAAGAATATGGAAGCAGCAGGTCTTGTTACACGAAAGGAAAACCCAGAGAATCGACGTCAGAATCTCGTGTTTCCGACAGATAAGTCCTGTGCGCTCATTGGTGATGTGGTCGATGTGTTGGATATTCACAATGAAACGTTGCTCAAGGGTTTTTCCGACGAGGAACGGGAACTGCTGTTTTCGATGATGGATCGTATCCTCGAAAACGCGGAATGGTCTAAAGACGATAAGGGAGGGCCTGATGCTCTCTGCTAATGAACGCACCACAGGGCTGTGGGTCATCACATTCACGCAGTTCGCATTGGTTTTCATGCTGTCCGGCGTGGCGATCGCCGTGCCTGTGCTGGGGCGGGAATTCGGAGCCAGTGCCGCACAGCTCGGGCTTGTCGAGTCAGGGTATATCGCGGCTGTGGCCATGCTGCTTTTTCCGGTGACGCGTCTGGCCGACATGATCGGGCGTGCCACGGTTTTTGCCATGGGTGCGGCTCTTTTCAGCTTTGTGAGCCTTGTCCTGCCATTGTCTGGGACCATCGACCATTTCATCATCCTGCGCGTCTTTCAGGGCGGCGGTGGTGCCATGATGGTCTCCACCGGGCTTGCCATTCTGGCGGACCTCTATCCCGGGGCCGGACGGGCCAAAGCCCTCGGCATTGCTTCCGCTGGCGTATATCTCGGCCTTTCTGCCGGCCCGTGGCTGGGCGGTCTGATCGCCACGCATCTCGGCTGGCGCTGGATTTTCTACATTGGTGCCGTTCCCTGTGTCATGTGTCTTCTGCTCACGCTCAAGGTGCTTCCGGTAAAGCCGATCAGGCAGAAGTGTCCGCCGTTCGACTGGGGCGGTGCCGTGCTCTGCGCCATAGGCATGACGCTGCTGTCTCAGGGTGGGTCGCATTTTCATGACCTGAGCGGGAAGATCATGCTTGGCGTCGGCGTATTGTCGCTGGCTGCGTTCGTGCTGTGGGAGAGCCATGCCAAGGCTCCGCTTCTGGATATGCGTCTTTTTCGCGGCAATCCTTCTTTTTCGCTGGGCAGTGCGGTGCAGTTCATCAGCTATGCCGCCACGTTCGGGATCACATTTCTGCTGTCGCTCTATCTTCAGGTGACGCAGGGGATGACTGCCAGCGAGGCCGGGATGGTGCTTGTGGCCCAGCCCGTCATGCAGGCGATCTTTTCCCTTGTCAGCGGCAACTGGTGTGAACGCTGGCCCGCGCATCATATCGCAACCCTCGGTATGGGACTGGCTACACTGGGACTGGGCGGAGCCGCCTTTCTCGGTGCGCAAAGTTCCCTGCCGCTCATTATCGTGGTGCTTGTTCTGTGCGGTGCGGGCAGTGCCATTTTCGCCACTGCCAACATGGCTGTCATCATGGGGGCGGTGAGCAAGGAGTATTATGGCGTGGCATCGGCAGTGGTCGCCGGAATGCGAACCACTGGCATGACGGTCAGCCTCGTGTTCATCAGCGCGGTGTTCGCCATGGTCATCGGGCCACAGGCCCTGCATGCGGAAAGCTCGTCCTCGTACATAGAGGCCATGCACATCATATTCATCGCCCTGACGGTGTTCAGTGCCTTGGGTGTGTTCATGTCCGCCCGCGCAAGGCGGCGGCTGGCTGATAAGTAGGTACGGTTTTGAAAAGGATATCCTTTTCAGTCCCGGAAAATAAAAAGGCCCGAAGGATTCGTCCTTCGGGCCTTCAATTTTTTTTAGCGTGAACTATTGTTCCATGAACGGAATCTGAAGCTGCGTGAGTTTTTCCGACAGTTCGGCGGCTTTCTTTGCCTCGATGAACGACATGATTTCACCGGCCTGACGGCCGCGCATACCTGACAAAACCTTGACGGCCAGATCTGTGTCCATTGACTGCAGGATTTCAGCGGCTTTTTTGGCCTTGGTGTTGGAGATCATTTCCACGAGCTGCTTGACGCGCTTGTCCTTGATGTTCTTGGCATCGTCGAGCATTTTCTTGATTTCAACCTGAATCTTTTCTACCCGTGCGGCTTCGGCGCGAATGCTTGCCTCCATCTCCTGAAGAGTCCGTTCGCGGATGGCGAGTTCTTCTTCTTTCTTCTTGAGAGCCTTCCATTCCGAGGGCAGATCCTGTTCCGTGCGTATGTCCTGCGCGGCCTGATCGGCTGTTTCTTCTTCTGTTGCAGCACGGTTGGCGGCGGAATCAGCCTTGTCGGCAATAGGGGTCGGGGGATCTGCTTTTTCCTCGGCAGCCACGGCAACGCCGGTCACCGCATCGGGAATGACAGCCTGCATGACCTTGAGTGTCACGGAATCGACACTCAGCATGCCGAACACTGCGAGCTTGAAAAGGGCCAGAAAAACGAGACTGAGCAGAACCTTAGAAATTTTCAGATTCGTACCGAAGCGTTGCCATTTCATCGTTTTCCTTCTCTTCGCGGGCGTTTTCTTCTTCATGATGCTTCTTGGCTTGGGTTTCCTTGAGCTTCTCCAAAAGCTTCTTGTCCTTGGAGCGGGCCACGGCCTCCTGTCGGGCTTGATGCAATTTGAGTTCCAATTCACTCAGCCGGTATTGCTCGCGGGAAATATCCTGCTCCAGAGCGTCCTTGTACTGCCGCCACAGCCACATGTCGTTTGCGCTCTTGTTGGACTCGGCCTGCCTGTCCATATGTGCGGCAAGCCGGTCGCGCAGGCCGTTGACAAGAGCGGCCTGACGGTCATGTTCGGCCTGTGCCGCCGCAAGGGCGGCCTTGGCCTGCTCTTCGAGTTGTCCCCGGTAGTCGAGGACCTTTTCGAGTTTGAAATGGAATGGCTTGGACATATGTATCTAGTGCCACGTTACAGCGAACCGGGCAAGGAACGCTATTTCGCCTTGGCAACGCTCCCGGCCAGACCACAGTAACCCTCTTCCTTTTTTTCATCGGCCCAGCGCCACATCATGCACATGGTCACCTGACACATTTTCATCTTGTCATCATTGGTCTTGAGCAGGGGACAGAACTTGAATTTGGCTTCGCTTTCACTGGTCAGCATGCGGGTACTCCTTGTCGTGAAAAAATAAAACGGCGCGCTGCTTTGTGCAACGCACCGTCACTTTACCCGTGTTCGGGATTGTTGGCTAGTTCTCGGCTTTCGCAACCGGTGAGGCGCAGAGGTCGAGGAGTGTGTCCATATTCATCATGCATTTGAGTTTCTCAAGCGCGAGCACACTCTTGCGGGCGTCGACGTCAAGCACTTCAAAGTATTTCCCGTCTTTGATGACCTTGGCATACTCCCGTGATTTCAGCTTGGGATTGTCCTTGAACCGGATTTCGAAGTTCTTGGAGTATTCCTTGATGAGCGTGTCGATTTCGGGAGTGGAAAGGGTGCGGACATCCTTGAGGCTGTCAGCCACTTCTTCCGGGGTCAGCGTGGTGGACTCAAGCACCTTCACGAAGCTGCGTGCGTAGCGCAGGCTGCCGTCATAAATATGACTGCGTTTGACCACGTTCATGCCTGCCCATCCCGCATTGAGCCATTTGAAGAGGAAGACCGAACTGTTCGGCGCGGCAGCATCGTTTTCCATGAAAATCTGCACTGAAGCGGATTTGTACATGAAGCTGTCCATCCATCCGATGAGGCCTTTGTTCAGCCCTTCGATGCCGGAATAGAAATATTCCCATTCCTTGTCGTTGAGGATGGCCCCTTTGCGGCCTACGTCGGATTTGTCAGCCTGTTCGGAAATGGAGATGGCAACGTTTTTGCCATTGTATTTGAGCAGGACGATGAGCCGTTTGAGATCGTAGCGGTAGTATGCCTCGGCAAAGGCGTCAGGCGTGTTGACTTCGAATTCCTGTCCACGCACCAGAACCGGCTGGTCGAGCGTTTCCAGTTCATCCCACAGGGGCGTGTCGCGAGTCAGCAGTTCGCTGCCGTCACGCCAGCCGGACAGCCGCAGGACTGCCGGACAGAGCAGGTAGTTGGGAATCTCCGGGTTGTAGAAGTAGCGCAGAATGGTGCTCAGGTCAGAGGATACGTCCTGTTTGAGGCAGATGCCGTGGCCCTTGAATCGTTTGGCAGGAGCAATGTCCTTGGGGTCCTGCGTGGCGGACACGAAATCGAGCATGGGGCCGATTTTGGTCGCATCGAATGAGGCAGACGTGTCGTTGAGCATCTCGAAAAGGTAGTCCAGACCTGTCTCCACATCCTTGGCAAGGGGCGTGGGCTTGACGGACAGTTTGACTTCCGGTGCTCCGTCCTCTTCTCCGGCCAGAGCCGGGGAAACGGTCAGGAGGGCCGTACACAAAATGGCGAGGGGCAGCATGTAAATGCCCGCACGCAGCGCATTGTAAAAAAACGATGTTGCTTTCATATGGATTTGGGGTGCCCCTCGCGGTTGACGGGGGCGGGTTTGTTCTCCTCAGGAGTTTCTTTGTAGTAATGTTATGCAGATTTGGCAAGTGAGGGGATAGATAATATAATACCCTGCAAAAATCTCGTTATTTCAACGCTTTTTGTGGAATTCAAGCAGGTCGCCACGAATCATGGCCTTGGAACCGAATTTTTTCCTGACCGAATCCACGGCCTGGTCGAGTTCGCTGGTTGCTTCCTGTTCCTGCGGGGCTTCCTCAAAGAGGGTGACCTGTCGGGCGCGAGGTTCGAAGTTGGATACCCCGACACCGATGAGCCGCACGGGACGGCGCAGTTCCAATTGTTTCAACAAATCGCAGACTGTTTCGAAAATGACTGCCGTGTTGTCGGTGCGTCCTTCCAGACTTTTGCTGCGAGTGATCTGTTTGAAGTCGGCGAATTTCACTTTCAGGGTTATGGTGCGGCCTTTGTAATCGTGCCGCCGCAGGTCGCCGCCCACCCGTTCGGACTGGGCCAGAAGCCACTTGGTGAGGAGTTCCCGGTCCGCGGTGTCTTCATGAAACGTGTTTTCCGCGCTGCAACTCTTTGCGCCGGTCCATACGATGACGCCGTTGTTATCGATGCCGCACGCCCTGTCGTGGAGCACTCCCCCCTGTTTGCCGAGTCGTTTCTCCCAGTGGTCCTTTGGCTTTTGCCGGACGTCGCCGCAGGTGCGCACGCCGAGGCGTTCGAGGGTTGCCGCCGCCTTTTGTCCCACGCCCGGGATTTTCTTGACCGGCAGCGTATGCAGAAACGTCTCCACTTCATTGTGGCGGATGATGAACATGCCGTCGGGTTTGTTCATGTCCGAAGCTATCTTGGCGAGGAACCGGACCGGGGCCGCGCCCACAGAACAGGTCAGGCCAGTGACTTCGACCATGCGCTCCCTGATGCGCTGTCCGACTTCTTCGATGGGACCGAACAGCCGTTCAAGGCCGGTGCCGTCGAGGTATGCCTCGTCCACACTCGCCTGCTCAACGGTCGGGGAAAACTCCTGAAGCACGCCCATGGCGAGGCGCGAAAGCTCCTTGTACCGCTTCATGCGCCCCGGAATCAGGATGAGTTGCGGGCAGAGCCTTCGGGCCTTGACCACGCTCAGTGCCGATCTCACGCCGAACTTGCGCGCCTCGTAGCTTGCCGTTGAGACCACGCCGCGATCGGACGAACCGCCGATGGCAATGGGCTTGCCGCGCAGTTCGGGGTTGTCGAGCTGTTCCACGGACGCGAAAAAGGCGTCCATGTCGATATGCAGAATCCATGGGAGCATGATTGGCACCATAGCGGTCCCGGCGGAATTTGTTAAGCCGTTCCGGTGCGGGAAAATGGCTCGGATGGCTTATGCAGTCGTTTTGTCTTCAACCCGGCGTAGTGTCTTCTGCGCGAACCAGAACGAGATACCGGCCGCGCTCCATACGATGATGGCGATGGAGAACCACAGGGCAATGGTTCCGTAGCCGAGTCCCGTGGTGAACAGGGTGAACAGTGCCCACGGTGCGGCGACCTGTCTGGAAATGCCCATCCAGATGGCGAACATGGGGCGCTTCATGCCTTGCAGCATGGAGGTTGAGACAAAGATGATGACATATCCGTACAGCGTGAACGCATCGATGCGGAGGTATTCTGCACCGATGGAAATGACTGCCGGGTCAGCGGTGAAAATCCGCATGAGCGGTTCCGCGAACAGGAATATCGGTATTGAAAGCGGAAGCAGGAGAACCGCGCCGTATTTGAGGCATTTGCGGGCTGTCTCGCGGATGCGGTCGATCTTGCCAGCGCCGTAGTTTTGCGCCGTGATGGTCAGGGCCGCCACGTTCAGGCCGATGGTCGGTAGCAGCACGATCTGGTCGATGCGGGTGGCAATGCCGTACGCGGCGGATGCCTCGGGACCGAATTTCGAGACGAACTTGAAGATTACGAAAAAGCCGAGGGCGATGGTCATGAAATTCAGGCTGGCCGGAAATCCCTGATGGGCGATCTCCGCATAGATTTTCGGGTGCGGAATGAGGTTGCGTCCTGCGGCGGTTTTCAGCAGGCCGGTTCGGCGTGCCCTGATTGCCAGATAGATGCAGCTGATGATCTGAACACAGACCGTTGCCCATGCCACGCCTGCGATGCCCATGGCGGGCAGGCCGAATCCGCCGTAGATGAACCATGGGTCAAGGCCCACATTCAGGATGGCGGACAGGATGAGCACGTTGCGAAAACTCTTGGTGTCTCCCTGCGATTGGAGGACCGCATTGAAGAGAAAAAGGAAGATTGCCCCGAAGTTGCAGGCGAATATGGGGTTCATGTAGGCGAGGCAGGTGTCGAGATATTGCCCCTGTGCGCCGAGCCAGCCGAATACGGCGGGGGTGAATGTCAGGCCGAACCATGCGAGGGCCGCACTCAGGATGATGCCGAAACTGAGCATCTGTACTGCCGTGAGTGATGCCTGTTTCCTGTCTCCGGCACCGAGGGCCGATCCCATGAGCGCGGTGGCACCTGTGCCGATGCCGCTGCCGAGGGAGGAGATAATCATGTAGACCGGCAGGGACAGCGCGAGGGCGGCTACGGCCTCAGTGTCGATCTGTCCGGCCCACCACGTATCCACGACGTTGAACATGGTGTTGAAGAAAAATCCCACACTGGCGGGCACGGCAACCTGCCGGATAACAGCCGGTATGGGGCGTTTTGTAAGGTCGCTTGTGTCTGACATTTCGGCAGTCTACCAGAAAAGGCTTTTGAAACCGAGGGGCATTTTTTCGGGTTTTCCGAGAGGATGGCGGACAAAGTTGACGTAGGCTTTTTCAGAAGGCTATGCTCTGTAAATGGGAAGAAAACCTGCCAATACCGATGTGCGCTTCTGGCGCGATCCGGACCTTCCGGGCGTGGAGGTGCGTTATTCCAGCTATAATGAAGAGGCTTTCAGGAAGCACAGTCATGCAGTCTATTCAATAGGGCTGATCGAGACCGGCTGGACGTCTTTCTATCTGGAAGGGAACGTTTTCGAGGCCCGTGCCGGACAGATTGCATTGATGTGTCCCGGCGAAGTGCATGCCTGCAACCCTGATCTGGATTCAAACATGACCTACCGCATGTTTTATGTAGAGCCGTCGTGGCTTGAATCCGTGTCTGGTGAAATATTTGCTTCCGTTTCGGGAATGCCGCAATTTCCTTCTCCGGTGGTTAGCGATCCTCCGCTTTTTGCGCTTTGGTGCGAATTGCATGAGGCTGTCAAACAAGGGGAAGAGCGTCTTGTGAAGGAGTCCCTTCTGATACAGGCTCTGGGCGAATTGATTTCCCATCATGCCACGAGTGGGGAAGATTCTGTTCCTGCGGAAAATGACAGGTCAGTGCAACTCGTCCGTGAATATCTGGCGGCTCACCTTTCGGAGAAAGTCAGTCTGGACACGTTGGCCGGAGTGGCTCATGTCAGCCGTTATCATCTGCTGCGTAAGTTTCATGGGGAGGTCGGGATGCCGCCCCATGCCTACCAGAATCAGCTTCGGGTTGATTTGGCAAAAGCGTTGCTGGTCCAGGGAGCGTCTATCAGCCGTGTCGCGGCGGACGCCGGTTTTGCCGATCAAAGTCATTTATCCCGTGTGTTCAAACAGTACACCGGGGCAACGCCTCGTCAGTATCAATCCTCAGCGGCTCCCCGCAGCTAGATTTCGCAATTTCATACAATATATCTTTTTCACTTTCGATCACATTGACGCCTGAACGAATTCAGGAGGAAAACATGTCGAAAGTCGGGAAAGCCGGGACACTTGTTTCGGACAGGCCGGGTCGTGATTTTGCCGGGTCGAAGGAAACAGGCAGACTGCTGGCTGTGCTCTGTCTTGCCGGAGCCGTCTTGCTGTGGGGGACCTCCTTCATGGCGACCAAGGCGGCGTTGTCAGCGTTCAGCCCCCTGACCGTGGTGTGGTTGCGTATGGCCATGGCTTCATTTCTTGTCCTGCTTGTCCGCAAGCGAATTCCCGCACCCAGATACGAACCGGGAGACTGGAAGGTCTTGGTTTTTTTGTGCCTGATGCAGCCATGCCTGTATTTCTTATTGGAAGGATACGCCCTGAGCCTGACCTCGTCTTCGCAGGCAGGAATGATTTCCGCGCTGGTTCCTTTACTGGTGACAGCCGGGGCATGGGCCGTACTCAAGGAGCCTGTGTCCCCGACAGGTATTGCCGGACTTCTTCTCTCAATTGGCGGAGTGGTCTGGTTGTCGCTCGGCGGCGTGGCAGACGAGTCCTCTCCGAATCCCGCGCTGGGTAATCTGCTGGAGGTCGGGGCCATGGTCTGTGCGGCCGGGTACATGGTGGTCATGAAACGGCTTTCCGCCCGTTATTCCACATGGTGGCTGACCGGCATGCAGTGTGTGGCCGGAGCGGTCTTCTTTTTCCCGGGCGGGGTGTTCAGTGCGCCGGAGGTTTGGGAAACCATTTCGATGCAGGCCTGGATTGCCGTGGCCTATCTCGGTTTTTTTGTCACTTTGGGGGCTTTCGGGCTGTATAACATGGCCATGACTTTCATGCCTGCCGGTCAGGCTGCGGTCGCCATCAATCTCGTGTCTCCTGTGGCGCTTGCGGCAGGGTGGCTTGTGATGGGAGAGGTCCTGTCCTTTTCTCAGCTGATTGCCTGCGGAGTTGTCGCATGCGGCGTCTGGCTGGGTAATGTCCCGGTGTCGCTACGGAAAGCAGGAGGCGTCGAACAGACATAAGTGTCGGCATGGATTGCCTGTTGCTGATATGGTGAAGGCCAAAAAAAAGACCCCGGTTGGGGTCTTTTTCATTGAGTCGAAATGGGTGGGCTATTTCAGTCCCAGTTCCTTTTTCAGGTGCTGGAAGTCGATGTTGCCCGCTACCAGCTCCGCGCCCTGCTTGATCTTGATGGCATCGCGCAGTTTGTGGCGGGACAGGATGTCGTCCATCTTCTTGGCGACCGTGAAAGTGTCTTCGCGGACCATGATGATGGGGGTTTCCAGTACCTCGGAGCGGGTGAGGATGATGTCGTTGGGGTAGAGATTGCCGGTCAGGACGAGACAGGGGCAGTCGCCTTCGAGAGCGACGAGCTGCACATCGGACCGGTCACCGCCGACGATGATGGCGGAATTTTTCTTTTTGCGGAAATGGGTCATGAAGTTCTCCACCTGCATGGTGCCGATGAGAAACGATTCCACGACGCGTTCACTCTTGTTGTGAGCGGAAATGATCTTGCCGCCGAGACGGTCTGCCAGATCGCCGACCTTGATGGCGCCCATGAGCGGATCGCGCGGGATGACGCCGAGAACCTTGACGCCCTTGCTTTCCAGCGCGGGGCCGAGCATCTGGTTCACTTCGTCCATGAACTGCGGCGGAATGTCATTGAGGATGACGCCTGCCAGCAGGTCGCCGAGCTGTTCCTTCATGACCATGAGGTAGTCGTATTTCAGCTCTTTCTGGAAACGGTCGATGATCACGGTTTTGATGCCGAGCTTTTTGACCACGGAAATTGCGTCGGTGTCGCAGTACTTGCCGGAGTACATGGAGCCGGAACCGGCCACGAGGGTGACGTCCTTGGAATCGGATACGGTCTTGTAGCCTTCGACGATCTTGTCGAGAAGCCCTTCCATCTTGCCGGTGAACGCCTTGACCTTGAAGTCCTGAGTGACCACCACAGGCGTCACTGCTTCGGGGTCTTCGCTCACGCCGAGTACGTCCTGAACGAATGCGGCGTCTTCATCGCCGAGCTTGCCGTCGACTTCCATGGGCATGGCTCCGACCGGCTTCATGTAGCCGACGTTGAAGCCTTCCTTCTGGAGCCGCAGACCCAGGCCCATGACGATCATGTTCTTGCCTGAATATCCGGTAGTCGAGCCGATGTAGAGACCTGCCATGCCGTGTTCCTCCTGAAAATTAGCGGGGGCGAGTATGTTTGAGCCCCATTCTTTATGTCTATATTAGACTGTTAAAAAAGTCCAAGTCCAAAACTGCTCAAAGGGGGGCGAGTGCAAGGCACAAGAAAACGACAAGGCCGAAGCGTACATCCTGTACGTGAGGGTTTGTCTTTTTCGCAGAAACGCCGCAATCGTACTCCTTTCAGCAGTTTGGTCAGCCGATGGTCAAGCGGAGGTCGGTGACGAATGCGCCTTCCTTATCCACTAGGACCGGATCCAGTTCCGCTTCCTGAATCTCGGGGAAATCCGTTGCCATTTGAGACATGGACAATAAAATATCTTCAATGGCCGCGAGACTGACCGGGTCTTCTCCGCGTGCGCCGCGCAGGAGCGGGAACGACTTGATTTCGCGGACTATGTCCTGAGCATCCTGCAATGTCAGCGGGGCGAGCCGGTAGCTGATGTCTCCGAGCACTTCGGCGGACGGGCCGCCCAGACTGAACGAAATCAACGGCCCGAACTGCGGGTCCTGAATGAACCGGACGACCACGGCGCGTGTCTTGATCGGTCCCATGGTCTGCACCAGACAGCCTTCGATGTAGGCGTCGGGACGTTTGCGCTGGGTGCGGGTCGTGATGTCGAGCCACGCGTCCCGCACTTCCCTCGGGGTGTGCAGGTTGATGGCCACGCCATCCACGTCACTGCGATGCTGGATATGCGGGGAGACGATCTTGAGCGCCACGGGATAGCCGAGTTTCTTGGCCGCACGCACGGCCTGATCGCTGGTTCGGACGAGCCGCGTCTCCGGGACGGGAAGTTCGTAGGCGGCGGCAATGTCCATGGCGTCGGCAAAGGGGAGTTCGTTTAATCCGAGCTTGCGGTTTTTGCGAATGATTTTCTGAGCCTTGCCCATGTCGCGGCGGAAGCAGACTTCTACCGGATAGGGCCTGTTGAGCCATCGGTAATGGTCGTGCATGGCTTCAATGGCCCGGACTGCGGGCTCGGGATAGGCATAGCAGGGAATGCCCGCCTTGATCAGCATGTCGCGTCCGGGGCCGATGCGCTGGTCTCCCATGAAACAGGCGAACATGGGCTTGTCGCAGTCTTTTTCCACGTCGATGATCGCCTGTGCGGTCTCCACTATTTCCGCCGATGCCGTGGGCGTGAGCAGCGTCAGGATGGAGTGGGTAAATTCGTCTTTGGCCACAGCCTCCAGCGTGGCACGGTAGCGGTCGGCTCCGGCGTCCCCGATGATATCAATGGGGTTGTAGATGGCGGCGAACGGCGGCAGTGCTTCGGTCAGGGTGGTCAGCGTCTTCTGTGACGGACGGGCGAGATGCAGTCCCGCGTCTTCGCAGGCGTCTGCGGCCAGAATGCCGGGACCGCCGGAATTGGTGACCACGGTGAGGTTCGGCCCTTGCGGGAGGGGCTGTTCGGAAAACGCCCGTGCAAGGTCGAAGAGGGATTCGAGGTCGTGGACCTGAATGATGCCTGCCTGCCGGAGTGCGGCAGTGGACGCATCCACGGAGCCTGCCATGGAGCCGGTGTGGCTCGACGTGGCCCGTGCGCCGGCCTGTGTGGTGCCCGCCTTGATCATGATGACGGGTTTGTTTTCGGTGACCATGCGCGCCTTGCGCAGAAATTTTTCGCCGTCATCGACACTTTCAAGGTAGCCGATGATGACCTTTGTCTGTTCGTCTTCCCCGAGAGCTTCGAGTACGTCCGCTTCTGACAGGCCTGCCTTGTTCCCGAGGCTCAGGAATTTGGAGAAGCCGATTTCCTCACCGTCCGCCCAGTCGAGAATGGCGGAGCAGAGTGCTCCGGACTGGGAAAAAAAGGCTATGGACCCGCTTTGCGGCCGGGCCTGTGCGATGGTGGCGTCAAGGCCGATCTGCGTATTGATGAGACCGAGTGAATTGGGACCGAGCAGGGTGACTTTCCTGCGGCGTGCCAGTTCGGCCATTTTCATTTCCAGTTCGAAACCGTCGCGGCCGGTTTCGCGGAATCCGGCCGTGATGACACAGATGGCGCTGACTTGGGCCTTGATCAGATCCTTCATGGCTTGAAGGACTTTTTCACGTGGGAGCACGATGATGCCGAGGTCCGGCGGTTGGGGCAGGTCTTCGGTGGATGGAAATGCTTCGAGTTCGAGGATTTCTCCGCCTGCGGGATTGACGGGAAACAATTTCCCCTTGTATCCTGCCTGCATCATGTTGGACATAATGACGTGACCAAGTTTACCCGGATTTCTCGATGCGCCGACAACGGCGATGGAATCGGGATTGAGCAGGGGGCGAAGGTTGGCGTTTGAAAGCATAGACCTCAAGGGGGTTGAATGGATACCAATGACCTGCAGAAATGTATCCACCATAGGTTTGAGCAAGTCAAGCTGCTTGAAACGGCTTTGACGCATAGTTCATACGCCAATGAACAGGAGGGCGACGGCGATAATGAACGCCTCGAATTCCTGGGCGATGCCGTACTGGAGCTATGTATTTCCGAAGAAGGGTACAAGCGTTTTCCCTGTGCACCCGAAGGCCAGTTGACGCGAATCCGTTCGGAACTGGTCAAGGAAAAAAGTTTGGCTGGGCTGGCTCATGAACTGGAACTGCACAAGTATATACGGCTGGGCAAGGGTGAAGAGTTGCAGGGCGGACGTGAACGCGACGCACTGCTGGCCGACACCTTTGAGGCGGTTATGGGTGCGGTGTTTTTAGATGGCGGTTTTGAGATCGCCAAGGCAACGGTCCTGCGTATTTTCAGCTCCAAGTGGCCGGAAAAGGCCATACTTCCGGAAGCCAAGGACTACAAGAGCCGGTTGCAGGAAGTGGCGCAGGAAAGGTTTCGTGACCGGCCTGTGTACGTGCTGGCCGGAACAAGTGGTCCCGAGCATGAGAAAGTCTTTGAGGTGAAAGCGACTCTGCCTACCGGCAAGGTCTTTCACGGCAGCGGCACAAGCGTCAAACGCGCTGAGCAGGATGCTGCCCGACAGGCTTTGGAATACCTCACCAGATAGACGTTTCCCGAGTATCCGTCCGCCACGGCGCGCGGCGTTTCTCACGCAGATTGTAAACGACCGGGTACCGCCCGACGGCACATGCCGTCGGGGCGGTTTATGATCGTCTTCAGTCGTGCCAGTAAGTACCTTATGACTAGCCGCCGATAAGCTGCATGGCCATTCTCGGCAGAGAGTTGGCCTGTGCCAGCATGGCGACAGCGGACTGGGTGAGAATCTGGTTGCGGACGAACTCGGTCATTTCCTGTGCCACGTCGACGTCGGAAATGCGGGATTCGGCAGCCTGCAGGTTCTCGGCCTGGATTTCCAGGTTGGTGATGGTGTTTTCCAGGCGGTTCTGCATGGAACCGAGGTTGGCGCGGATCTTATCCTTCGAAATGATGGCCTGATTGATGGCCTCCATCGCGCTCTGTGCAAGAGCCTGAGTCGAGATGCACTTGCCCGCGTTGATATCTTCCGCAGCGGTGCCGGTTTTGGCGGCTGCGTTGTGCCCAAGACCGAAAGCAGATGCGGTCGATCCCTGGATGGCGATATAGTAATAGTCTTCCGAGCTGTCGTTGCCGGTTCCGAAGTGAATCTTCAGAGGCCCGGTCGAGTGCAGTCCGCGTCCGTTGTGAGATGCGGACGAGGTGCCGGAAAGATTGCCGTTCAGCAGATGAATTCCGTTGAAGTCAGTTGCGTTGGCAATACGTGTGATCTCCGAGGACATCGCCTGATACTCGGAGTCAATGATCAGTCGCTGATCGGAGTTGTAGGTACCGGTGGAAGCCTGCATCGCGAGTTCTTTCATTCGGATGAGCTTTTCATCGATGACCTGCAGAGCGCCGTCAGCGGTCTGGATCAGGGAAATTGCGTCGGATGCGTTTCGAATACCCTGATGCAGGGAGCTTACTTCCGAACGCATGAGTTCGCGAATCGCCAGTCCGGCTGCGTCATCGGCTGCCGTGCCGACGCGAAGACCGGATGACAAACGCCTGGTGGAGACGCCGAGGCGGCCATAGTGGTCGCTCAGGTTTCTCTGGGCGTTCATCGCCATGAGGTTATGGTTAATGACTAAAGACATCTGAACCCTCCTTGTTCAATCATCAATTCCATTTGCGCTTTGTTAAGCAGTATGCGTGCCAACTGCGTTTTGTTAAGTAAAATAAAGAGGGTATGCGTCTAAAAAATGTCTAGAGAGATAGTTTTTGCCGGGGGTTACAGCCGCTTGCCGGGTTGAATCGTCAATGGTTTGTCAGGGAGGATGTGGAAAAATGTGCCTCTTTTCCGGGTTGATGGAATACTGAAGAAGGAAAAGATGGCCGTTGTTGGCTTCATCTGTCGTTCCGATGGCGGGCTGTTCATGGAAGATTCAGTGTCAGAACGCCTTTGCCCGTTTCGTTTCGTTGACAAAGGGCGGTTGAGACCTTGGGGCGGACCGTATGTTTTTTCTTTCAAGGACGATTCATGAGTAGTTTTCTTTTGTCTTGATGGGCCTTCTTTGACGGTGCCGCTCTGTTTTCTAAAGAGAGGCCGCTGCTTTGGCTGCTGCGGTACAGTAATGATTCTTCCGGTATGATTTCGCGACTTTTCGGCAGGCGAAGCAGAGCGGCCCGACAGTGAATCACTGTCGGGCCGCCTGGTCTTCGGTGGTCCCACGCGGGTCAGACGCGGGACAGCTTGGAGAAGGAGTCTATCAGTATGGGTTACTTAAGACCTTTATTTAACTAACGCTTCATGGCGATAACTTCGCCGAGCATTGAGTCCGTACTTGTGATTACCTTGGTGTTGGCCTGGAAACCGCGCTGGGTTGTAATCATGCGCACGAATTCCGTTGCCATGTCCACGTTGGACAGCTCCAGAGAGTTGCCGTCAACGGTTCCCTTGCCTGCACTGCCTGCCTGACCGGTGAGGGCCGGACCGGAGTCGCGGGTTTCCTTGAACAGGTTACCGCCTTCGCGGCGCAGGCCGTGCTGGTTGGTGAACGTTGCCAGTGTGATGGCGTAGAGTTCAAGCACCTGGCCGTTGGAATAGTGGCCGGTGAGCACGCCGTCGCGGGAGACAGACGTATTCTGCAGGATACCTGCGGAGTAGCCGTCCTGACTCTGGAACAGGGTCGAGGAACCACCCGTGTCGAAGCTCTGGGAAGTGAGCGCGCCGACGGAGGCGTCCTTGAAGTTGGGCAGCCAGCCTGCGTTGCTTACCCTGTTTCCAATGGAAGCCGCGGTTCGATTCAGAGAGCCTCGGCTGACGTCCCAACCCTTTGTCCATGCACCGCCGCTGCTCGACAGATCCTTGTTATTCATGCCGAAGCTGAGCTGTATCGGTGTGGCGTTGGCGGCTTCGGCGGTACTCGCGTTCGATTTTCCGAGGAAGTTTGCCGTGAAAACAGGCATGCCTCCGGTAGAGAAGTCCGCCAGACTCCAGTTGTTCAGGTTCTTGGGGCCGCCGTAATTGCCGCCGTTGGACTTGAGCGTGTATGCGCTCATGCTTGAAAGAGTACCCGTGGTGAACGTCATGGTTCCGGTCATGAGCAGGCCTGCTGCCTGCGTGAGACCTTGGCCGATATCCGTGAGGTTGCCGTCGGCTCCGGAGAGAACGCGCTTGTCTGCTGACGGGTTGCAGGTGACGATGTATTCCCAGACAGTGTCACCACCGGCGTTGCTCAGCGTGACCTGATCGAAATACACGGTCAGGTTATGGGCGGTACCGATGTCGTCATACACCTTCAGGGTGGTGGAATATGCGTACTGCGTGGAGGCCAGCGGGACATCCGCTGTGCCGTCCCACTGATTCATCAATGCGAAATAGGGATTGGCACCCCAGTTGGCCCGGCTTGTCTGTGACGGGTCAAGGTTGGTGACGATTTCCACCTTGTTGGTTGCCTTGGGCGGTGACTGGAAGTTTTCCATGCGAATATCGGTGGGCGTGCCGATGATTCTGGTCTGGCTCGGATTCGATGCGGAAGATGTCGATGTGGTGGAGACGCTGGTGGTGGACTGTTCCACTTCCCATCCCTGAAGAATGTAGCCGTGGGGGTCGACCAGATAGCCGTCATTGTTGAATCGGAAATCACCCGCACGGGTGTAGAATTTGTCTTCCTCGCCCTGAGGGGAGACCATGAAGAATCCGTTGCCTGAAATGGCTATGTCCGTGCTTTCGGTGGAGGTCTCGAAGGAGCCCTGTCCGAAGTCGGAAAAAACTGATGATACGCGAACACCACGACCGACCTGACCGACGCCGTTGACCGTGGCGTAGTCCTGACTCAGCAGATCCTCGAAATGCATGCGTGAGCCTTTGAATCCGGTGGTGTTGACGTTGGCAAGGTTGTTGCCGATGACCGTCATTCGTTCGGAATGCACCGTGAGGCCGGTGATGCCCGAATACAATGATGCTCCTAAACCCATGATAACCTCCTAATCTCTTCTCCAAGAGTCCGGCACATGCCGGTGAAAAGTCTGACCTGTGACTATTCTTCTTCTGTTGAATCTTCCGGATCAGTGACGCTTGCCGCGCCTGGATCAACAACTTCCTTGATGTTGGCGAAGCTGATGAAACGACCGTCCTGAAGACGCAGGTACTGGGTGCCGCCTTCATTGACCACGGCGTCGACCCTTCCTGAAATTTCCGTTTGAACCATGACGGACTTGCCGTCCTTGTCCTGTCCGAGGATGCCGATGCCGTATGTGCCGTCGGGCAGTTTGGTCCCGGCTTCGTTCCTGCCGTCCCATTCGTACTGATAGGTGCCGGCTTCCTTGCTGCCGAGTTCCACGGTGCGGACAATGGCGCCGTCGTCGTCGTAGATATTCATCATGATCTTGGAAACAGGTTCACCGAATCCGTAGTAGATGGTGGATGCGTTTCCTTCGTTCATGCTGATCTTGTAACCCTCGGCCTTGACTTCCTTGCCGATGAAGCTGACGGCGGAAAGCATGTCGGTCTGCTGCATGGACGAGCTCAGGCCCTTGATGTTGTTGTTGATGTTGGTCAACTGCTCAAGGCTGGAGAACTGGGCCAACTGCCCGGTCATGTCCTGATCTTCCATCGGACTGAGGGGGTCCTGATGCGTCAGCTGTGCGACCAGAATGGTCAGGAAAGAGTCCTGATCCATGCTGGATTTGTGCTGCGGCGTATTGGAGGCCGCGAGCCGCGACTCCTGTGAGCCAAGAATTTGTCCTGTGTTGTCTACGTAACCCATGATAGACCTCGCTTAAGCGATAACGTACAATCCGTGGTCGGCATGAATTGCCTGCCGAACTCTACTTTGCACGTCCTGGGCCACTTCGGCATTTTCGCCGCGCATTGCCTTCATGTGATTGCGCATGGCGGTCATGACTTCTCGTTCGCGGGCGAGATTGTGCTCTTCCTGCCCGAACCAGTTGCGGTCTCCCTGACCGCCTGTCATGCCGGTCTGAACTTCGAGTTTTTCAACTTTAAGCCCCTGATTTTCAAGAGAGCTTTTGATCTGGTCTATGTTCTCGGCAATGATCTTTGCCGCGTCTGCGCTTTCTGCCCGGATGACTGCATTGACTTCCTTGCCATTCACCTGAAGCATGATGTTCAGCTTGCCGAGATTTTCAGGGGTGAGCTGCACGGTGAGCTGCTTGGTACCGTTTGACAGGGTCTTAATGAAGGCATCATCCACCTGTCGCATGACCTTGGGGGCGGAAACTTTTTCCCAGTTCTTCCCCGAATCCTTGCTGACATTCATTGCCTCGGCCAAGCCCGTCTTGGTGGTTTGATCCGTGGTTTTGGCCTTGAAAAGAAGCGGGTTGTCAGTGCCCTGTCCCGAGTCATCCTTCAGCTTGCCGAAAAAGTTGTTCCATGATTCATCCGTGTCGTTTTCGGCTTGCTGTTCTGCGGCGTCGGGATCGGTTTCCGATTTTTGCGGAACCGCCTTCTGGTCGGTCTTTTTCGACTGCGCGTCAGTCATGGCGTCCTTGCGGTCACTCACGGCTTCCTTGAAATCTTCCTTGAGCTGGGCCTTGGCATCTTCTTCGCCTACGCGGGGTTTCAGGTCCACGGCTTCCTTGATGTCCTTCGCTGCCGTGGATTCCTTCACCTGCTTGCCCATGGCTGCGGCAAAGGTCTTGCCTACCGCCATGACGAGCTTTTCGTCTTTTGCGTCCATTTGCGCCAGTTCCTGACGGATCATGGTGAAGGCTTCCTTGACATCCTTGCCCAAGGTGTTCTGGCCGAACATTTCCTTGAGCTTGGAAGTGAATTCCTTCGAGAAATTCATGGCCGCGGAAAAGGCTTCGATCTCTCCCTTGCGAATCATGAGATTCTTGTTCTGCGGCATGGCGTCGAGTTTTGCCTGCAATGCCTGCATGACCTTGTCATGTTCGCCGTTTTCAAGCTGTCCGATGAGTTTTGCCGACTGCTTGGAAGTGAATCCGAACTTGGCAAAGAAGGAGTTGAGTTCGTTTTTCTGCTGGTCCGTCAGCGAGACCTTTTTCATGTCTGACATTTTGTGCGCGACCACGGAAACGAACTGACCCCAGGTGAGGCCTTCTTCGCTCTCGACCCGTTCTTCCAGTTCGGCGATTTCCTCTTCGGACATGCCGTATTCTTCAAGGTCGTCCCTGACCTCTTCGAATTCTTCCTTGGTCATGCGCTCTTCGCGACCGTGCATGGCATCCTCTTCAGGAGTCTCTTCCTTTGGAGGTGCTTCGATATTCGTCGCGTTTGCGGTGCTTTCCTTTTCATTGGAAGCGACCGGGGCGGTGTCGAGCATTTTGTCTTTGGTTTCCACCGGAGACAGTGCAAGTTCTTTCTCGACCTTGCTGGAATGCTGGTCGAACAGATCGGCGAACAACTGTTGCTGTTCGTCCTTCTTGACCGAGGAAATACGTACGGTCTTGAGCTGTTCCTGAGCCTTCTCCAAGGCGATGCCGGGAATATTTTGCATGATTCACTCCTTCGGTCTCCTTTCAATCAAAAGGCGTGCCAAAGTTGAATCAGAATGAATTCAGTCGGTTGGGGCTATTTGTAGCTAGGAAGAAATCGCCGTTTCAGCTTATTTTGCTTGGCGGCAGGCGTTGATGAGGGCTTCAAGGTGGACCATGGCATCACGCCATGCGTCTCGGGAATAGTCCCCGTTTTCCAGCATCATCTGGATGCAGCCGGTGAAAGGACGGGCGACAGGCGGAGCCGAGGCCCAGAATGATTTGTCGAGCAGGGAACCGGTCTTGATGCCGTGTGTAAACTGACGGCCTGTTTTGGGGATGCAGTCGAGCAGGGCTTTCGCGTTTTCAGGGGAGGACTGTGCGAGTTGTGTCCATGCCTTTTCAGCTTCGGTGTCCTGCCATAAGCCGAATCTGCTGCCGAAGAATCGCTGCCAGAAACGTGAAATGAGACGTTCGTTATCCGGCGGGGCGTTGTCCAGCCGTTTCATATGATACAGGCCGGTTTGTCCCTTGTCGGTCTGAAAGAGTGTCAGGCCGGGGAGGCGCATCTTGGCAAGCTTGTCCTGCGTGTCGCCTGCTGCCATGCGTGCGGCAAGGGCGGCGATGCGTGCGGGGACGAACGGGTCGTGGCAGTGCAGGCGGCTGCGCGTGCATTGCCAGCACCCTTTGGCACAGTCCAAGTCTGCGCGGAGTATGAAATGTCCGGGCTGGTATGGGCCGGTTTCCCACGGATTGACGTTGCCCATGGAGAGGTTCAGGCATTTGAGACCTGTCCATGCCGCCAGATGCATGGGGCCGGTGTCCGGCGTGATGAAGAGGGAAAGTGTCTGTCCTGCGGCGCTGAGTTCATCCAGCCCCAGTGTACCGCACAGATTGAGAACCGGTGCCTTGGACAGCTTGACCACCGCATTGCCCAGACCTTTCTCCGCAGGTCCGCCAAAGAGAATCGGACGCAGGCCCCGGCTGAGCAGTTCCTGAACAAGTGAGGCCCAGAATTGTTCGGAGGGCCGCTTTGACGTGTCGCTTGCGCCGAGAAACAGGCCGATCTTGTTCACGTCGGTCGGTAGGGTGCGCGGTGTGTCGAATCGGGTGGCTGCGATGTCCGCATACGGGATGACATCCAGTGCGTTGAGTTCGGCCCAGTGATACCGGTTGTACAGGTTGTTTTTGACCAGCGAGGTCCGATAGAGTTGCCAGTCTCCGTGAACGAACCGGTTGCCGTCGGCAGTCTGGACCGGACCGATTTTCCTGTCCGCCGTGACTTCTCCTGCAAGCAGGGCCGCCTTTTCCTGAATGCTCAGGTTCACGACCAGTTCATAGGAGTGTTGTTTGAGTAGGGAAGCTCCGGCCCATGGGAAAAAGGTCACGGCCGGGGACAGGGGCATGAGCGGCTTGTAGAAGGTTTCCTCGGCTGCCACGAAAATGGGATGGCCGGGATATCTCCGCGTGAGCCAGATCATGAGCGGGTAGGACAGGATGAGATCTCCCATCCGCTGCATCTGAAGTATGAGTATGGGCCGTTTGTCCGCCATCAGTCTTTACCCGAAAGTTGCTCTCATGCTTTCCATGAGCGATTGCATGCGGTGGTCATACGTGTGTTCCGCGAGTATTCGCTTGCGTGCGGCCTGTGCGATGCGCTGCCGTTTCTCCGGTGCGTTGAGATACACGTCCACAAGGCCGGGGATTTCGTCCGGATGGTTGAAGAACACGATTTCACTGCCCGGCTCGAACAGGTCTTCCATCTGCCGCCGGTAGTCAGTGAGCAGGAATGCGCCGCAGCACGGCACGTCGAAAACCCGCTGGTTCACCGCACCTTTCATCTGCTGGCTGGTGCAGTTGAAATTGATGTCGCAGGACGGATAAAAGTCCGGCAGATCTTCATAATAGGAAAGTTCCTTGTGATACCGCCAGCCGTCGCGTCCCTTGAGCAGTTCCTTCCAGCCCGGATCACCCACGATGAGCGGGTTGAAGTCCAGCGTGCGCAGGACACAGTCCAGCCGGTACATGAGCGTGGCCTGCCATGTGATGAAGGTTTCAAAGGCCTGTCGGCGGAATGTCGATTCCAGTGCTTCGAAGTCTTCGCGCAGTTCCGGGAAATTTTTTTTCAGGAAACGGCCCGGGAAATGTTCGTCTGATTCCCCGAAAGCTCGTGCGATCATGATGCTTGATTCAAGGAGCCGTTGTGGCGGATTGGCCGCTTCAAGGCGTTTGAGCGTCTTGAACAGCATGGAGTTGCCCACAAAGGATATGGGGGCGCGCCACTCTTCCTTTTGCTTGCCGTGGGGCACGAACCGGGTCGGGTCGGCTCCGAGCGGAAGGTGGAAGACGTTGTCAAACCCCTTGTCCTTGAGAGAGTCGATGTTGTCCGCATCCCATGTGAACAAGGCGGTTTTTGCGGGGTGTCGATCCTGATAGGTGCCGAGGACCAGATGGGGGTTGTCCACGAACCATGAGGCGAACGGCACATCGAATTTGTCGAGCAGGGTGGCCAGAACTCCCTCATGATCGACGCCGAGGTGGTTGACCGTCAGGACGAAGTCCGGCTTGAAGGTCGTGAGAGCCGTCAGCATCTTGGAAACAAATGTGTCGAGATCCATTTCCTTGGTGTCGAAATTGATCATCAGGTGTTTCGTGTCCAGCCGTTCACAGGCGGCCTGAAGTTCTCCGACCAGAAAATACTGGTTTGTCAGCAACAGTATGCGCGGGGAGGCGGACCGGAATTTCGGCCATTGATTCTGAGAGGTTTGCATTGTCTTCTCTCTATCGGCAGCAAAGGATTTTGTCTAGGGAGCGTGAAACAAGATGGCGTCTCTTATGACCTTGCGGATTGTTTCGGCCTATGGCTTTAACTGGCTCAGGATCATTCCCGCCAGCATCAGACCGCAACCGATAAGTGCCCGGATGGTCAGCACTTCGCCCAGCATCATCCAGCCGCCGATTGCACCGAACACCGCTTCGAGGCTCAGGATGATGGCCGCGTGTGCAGGCTGTGCATCGCGCTGCGCCACCACTTGCAGGGTATAGGCGATACCGACCGACAAGAGGCCGCCGTAAGCAATGGAAACCGCGCCGCCCTGAAGGCCGACAAGGGTGATGTCTTCGGTCGCCAACGCACCTATGAGGCTGAGGACCGCACAGGTGGCGAACTGGACAGTGGAAAGCTTGATGGCGTCAACCGCATCCATGCCGGGAGACAGTTTGCCGACCAGCAGGACGTGTCCAGCCCAGAAAATGGCGCTGCCGAGAACGAGCAGGTCGCCGAAGGCCATGTCCACGCCGGAGGTGACGGAGAGGAGATACATGCCGGTCACGGCCAGAGCTGCGCCGACCCACGTGCCCCATCCCGCACGCTGGGACAGGAAGAGTCCGAGAATCGGGACCAGAACCACATACAGTCCGGTGATGAATCCCGCCTTGCCCGCTGTGGAAGCAGTCAGGCCGAATTCTGCGAGCTGCGGCCCGGCCAGTCCCGTCTGCTGAAGTGTCGCGCCGAAGAACAGGGCTATGCCGAGCAGGCCGCCGCCGACGGCGAGTTTTTTTACATCAGTTTTTTTTGCATTTGGTCCGCGTCCTTTTTCCATGCGCATGATGAGCGGGATCAGGGCCAGCGCGCCGAGAGCGAAGCGGATTCCGTTGAACGTGAGCGGTCCCACGTGGTCCATGCCCACGCGTTGTGCCACAAAGGCGAAGCCCCAGATGGCGGCGGTGATGAAAAGCAGAATGTCGGCACGAAGAGCGCGGCTGTTCACAGATGAATCTCCTTGAAAATGATCACCTCGTGTACAGTATTTGCTTCCGGTACCGCAAGGGATGAGTGCGCATGTCGGCGATGTCGTCTTACGAATCTTCCGGTGCTTCTTCTTTCAGTTCCTCGGCAGCGGCATTGGCCTGTTCGGCGAGCAGCTTGATGAGATCGAGAAGATACAGTTCCGCTTCTTCCGTTCCTTCGCGGGGAGCCCAGTCCGGGATATCCTTGTCCGTATCGTGGTCGTACGGGCCGTCCTTGATTTCGAAAAGCAGGGTGTCGGGCTTGAGTGCGATGAAGGTGTGATAAATATGCGGAGCCACGTCGATTCCGAAGACTTCCGTCCCCGGCTGGATCAGGGTGTGATTCAGGAGTTTTCCCATTTCATCGAACTGCACGAACAGCATGGAGCCGGAAATGACGAGGATGGTTTCGGTCTTTTCCGGGTTCATGTGACGGTGCGGCGTGACGTAGGTTCCGGGTTGGAGCGCGTTGAACATCTTGTGAACGCCTGCGTCATGCGATTTGTGGATACGCTGCAGCATGCGTTTGCGAGGGCTTTCCCGTGACATGGTCAGCAGATTGCCCACCATGGTCAGGGTCAGGGGAGTGATGTCGCCCTCAGGCGCGGCCACGGACGTGGGGTAGTCTTTTTTCTCTTCAGTCATTGGCACAGGCTACATGGCGCGCCGATTTTCGGCAAGCGGCCTGCTTCATTGACACCGCCGCAACGCATTCGTACATTTGGCGTATGTCCAACTATGCCGATTCCCTGACACATGCCCATGAGGCATTTCTGACTGATCTTTTCCCCGGCGACGGCTGCGTGATGCGGCCTGAAGAACTGAATGCGTTCTCCACGGATGCAAGCCTTGAACGCGCCATGCCGTGGGCTGTGGTCCGTCCGGAAACGCGTCAGCAGGTGGAGAAGCTGCTCCGGTGGGCCGATAGGGAGCGTGTGCCGATCATCGGGCGTGGGCGCGGCACAGGCAGGGTCGGCAATGCCGTCCCCGTATGCGGCGGGGTGGTGGTTTCCATGCTGCGCATGAACCGGCTACTCGACATTGACGCAGATGATTTTGTGGCTGTGGTCCAGCCGGGAGTCATTACGGCTGATTTGCAGGCCGCATGCGCGGAAAAAAGACTTTTCTATCCGCCCGACCCGGCGAGCGTGCGTATCTCCACCATCGGCGGCAACGTCGCCACCTGTGCCGGAGGGCTGCGTGCCGTGAAATACGGCGTGACGCGGGACTGGGTGCTCGGTGTTGAGGCAGTTCTTCCCGGCGGACGGGTGTTGCATTCCGGGCGCAGGGCGCACAAGGACGTGGTCGGCCTTGACCTGACTCGGCTGTTTGTCGGTGCCAACGGGCGGCTCGGACTGATGACCGAATTGACGCTCAAGCTCATACCGCTGCCCGAAACGTCGGCGTCCGTGCTGGTCGGGTTTTCCGATCTTTCTTCTTCCATGAACGGGGCCGCCGCCGTGTTCCGTGCGGGCGTGCTGCCTTCCGCCTGTGAGTTCATGGACAGGGTGGCGATTCAGGCCGTGCGCCGGATCGCTGACATTCCCCTTGCGGAAAATGCCGAGAGTGCGCTGCTGTTCAAGGTGGACGGCAGCGAGGCGGGCGTGACCGCGGAAGTGGGGCGGCTCGAAGCCGCATTGAGGCCGCTCGATCCCGCATCCGTGGAGGTCGGTCGCGGTGAGGCGGAAGAGGCGGTCTGGAGCGTGCGTCGGTCCATATCTCCTGCGGCATACAAGATCAGGCCGGACAAGTGCGCTGAAGATATTTCCGTGCCGCGCGGCAAGGTGGCGGAGGCGGTCGAGGCCGCGCATGCCATCGGCAAGGCTCATGATCTGACTGTCTTGTGTTTCGGGCATCTGGGAGACGGCAACATCCATGTCAATATAATGCATGACGCGTCGATTCCCCGTGAAGTCGAAGCCGCGTATAAGGCCAAGGACGAGGTGTTTCGGTTGGCTGTGCGGTTGGGCGGGACCATTTCCGGCGAGCACGGCACCGGCCTGACCAAGGCGTCTTTCGTGCCGGAACAGCTTGACCCGCTGAACGCGGAGATCATGGGAGATGTCCGGCGCGTGTTCGATCCGCACGAAATCATGAATCCGGGCAAGGGGTGGTAGCCGTGGCCGGTGACTGCATACTATGCGGCAAGTGCCTTGAGGTCTGCCCACTCCTGAACGCCACGGGGCGCGAGGAACTCGGTCCGCGGGCCAAGGCGGACCTGTGTGCCGTACTGGCGGCGGACAGGAAAGCTCTTTCCGAAGCGGATGCCGCAAAGCTGGCCGGACTGTGCCTTGGGTGTCATCGCTGCAAGGCGGTCTGTTCGCAGGGCGTGGACGTTCCCGGACTGGTTTCCATGCTCCGGGCGGCGCATCCCGATTTCAGGGCGTGGCTGTGGAAGCAGTGGCTCACCCATGCAAAGGAACTCTGGGCGGTGTCCAGTTCCGCGGCAAAGCTCATCCCGAAGAAATTTCAGCCGGAGAAATTCGGCCCGATGCTCAAGATGCTGGCAGGACTCAAGGGCGGTCCGGGGCTTGAGCCGTTCCTTTCGGTCAAATCATTTCCCGATACGTATCGCGGTGAGAAAATGCTGCTGTTCGCCGGATGCACGGCCAATTATGTCCAGACGCGATGGCTCATGACGGCCCTGCGCCTGCTTGACGGTCTGGGCGTCGAGGTCCTGCCCGGAGATTTTCAGTGCTGTGGCGGCGGATTGAAAGGGGCGGGGTGCCTTGATGAGGCCCGTGCCATGGCCGAACACAATGTCGCTGTATGGCGTGCTGCCGGAAAGCCGAAGGCCGTCGTATTCTGCGCGTCATGCCGTTCCGCCCTTGAGGGGTATGAAGGGGTGTTCGAATCGTCTGATGAAGCGCAGGAATGGCAAAATAACATTTTCACGTTATCTGTTATTGCTGAAAATGTAGACTTTATGATATCAGCCAACAGGCCGAAAACGCTGGGGTATCATCGTCCGTGTCATGTTGACGCCGCGGACAGTGATTACCGGCTGCTGCAAAGCGCTTTGAGGGAACGTCTGGTCGCGGAGACCAAACGCGAGTGCTGCGGCTTCGGCGGTGTCATGGGACTCGGTGCGCCGGAACTGACCGATCAGGTCAATCGACGCTGCTGGGACAGGCTCGGCAGAGCGGAAGTCGTCCTGACCGGCTGTTCGGCCTGCGCGGCCCGCCTGTCGGCAACGGCTCCGCAAGGTGTCAGCGTGGGGCATTGGCTTGAAATCATAAGGTAGGAAATACTGTGGTTGAGGAAATTTCCGGATTAGGTGTGTTTTCAGATACAGCAACCCTCATTAAACATCGTTCTGGTCTGTTTTTTGGTGTTTGGTTTGCCTTGGTTGCTATAGCCCTTCCTTCGAATCTGACGTATGATTCGGCAGGCGGCACGCCCTTATGGGCCATAGTTGCAGGGGGAGCGTCGTTTTTTTTCGAGTTTCTCGCCTTTCTTTCAATTACATATCGTTCAGTAAATGATTCGCGCGGTATTGCGGCCGGAATTATGCCGGTGGGTGTCGTCCGGAAATTGCTTCTTGTATTTTGGAAAAGCTTGATCTGGATTCTGCTGTCTCTGCTCGTCGCCGTTATTCCAATGATAGTCATTGGGCTTCTTTTGATTGAATTTGCTCCCAGCGAACTGACAGCTGTCGAGGTTATTGTTGCTGGCGGACTGCTCAGCGCCGTCTTCTTGGGCATACCTTTGATGCGCTATTCCTTCCCTATCGTTGCTGCGGTTATGGGAGAACGTGTTACGTTTATGGATTCATGGCGGATGTCCAAAGGACATTCACTGAAATTCTTAGCGTTTGTCAGTCCTTTATTTATTATCATGGCGCTGTCGGGGATACTGAGTCTGAATGAGGAGATGCAACCGGCACAGATGGCTTTCCCGGCCATTATCTGCGTGGTTATGTCATATGCGGCGTTCAATATTTTTTCCATTGTTTCGGGCGCGATTTGGTACGAACGACTGAGAGAGCGGTATGTGGTTGTGTTGGCAAATAATGAAGAAGCCACAAAGCGCGTACTTGATTCGCTTGAGGAAAAACGAAAAGACATGGGGATCAAGGAAGAGGAATAGGCGCGTGTTGTCGGTCCTCTCTCCAATCACTGTATTCAATGAAGCCTTCCGCCGGGTCCGTGAGAATCCGGCGGGCTTTCTTCCGTGGGCGCTGCTTCTGGTGGTCAATGAAATCCTCTATTACTGGGGATATCTGGCTTTCGGGCCGCTTCACGAGTATTCGACCCCGTTGACTTTTGCGGCCATATTCATAGGGTATCCGGTTGCTTTTTTCGCCGTCATGAACCGGACGCTCGCCGCCGGTTCCGCTGAACCGATTTCCTTGCTGTTCAGGGGGCGCTTCTGGAAATTCCTTTTTGCACTGGCCGCACTGACGGCAATAGGGAAAATGATCTTTGTCATTTTATTCCTTACGTCTTCAGAAATTCTCACCGCCTTTGAAGACGGCCATTTCGTTGTTTTCGGGCAGACGTTTTTCATGGCTATGGCCTGCTATGGCGTCATGGCCCGCCTGTCTCTTGTTTTGCCGCCGATATCTATCGGGAAAAACTATGATTATTACGCCTCATGGCAAATGGCGCGTGGTTATCTATACAGCATTCTCTCCACCTTTATCCCGTATGCAGTGGCCGGAATCGCCATGGCATCGGTGAGCCAACCTCTTGACGGCAGCGCGATTTCCCGACCTCTACTGTTCGCCTGTTGCGTGCTGACGGGCGGTGTCGGATTTTTCACTCTGGCGGCGTATACGGTTTGGTATGAAAAGCTTGCCGAACTGCGCGACGAGGCGCAGCATGAAGAAAACGCCGGAAGGGCGGCCTGATGCCGGGTAGGAAGTGGTTCGAAAAATCCGAAGCCGCAGGGGCGCGGACCTCTGGCCAGGTTCGCGGAGTGCTTGCGGAAGCAGCGGGGCTGGTTCGGCGTTTCCCGAAGAAGTACGCCTTGTATGCGTTCATGATGTTTCTGATCGGTAAAAGCTATCACTTCATTCCGTTTCAGAATTTGGAAGGGGCCATTTTATACACACTGGCAACTGTCGCTTCTTTTGCTTACAGCTTCATCATGCTTGGCTTTCTGGCTGCTGTCGTTATTCGCGCCACAAACCAAATGCACGGCAGCGATACCGGGCCGGGGCAGGAGCTTGTTTTGCGGATGGGGAAGGCCCTGCCGTATGCCGTGGCAGTCTATCTCGTGCCGGCCCATCTTTCCGGTTACCTTACGTGGGGAATGTGTGAATTGGGCCGTCTGTTTACAGGCGGCTCGTTAGGCCTTCCTCTTTTTGAAACGATAGTTTTCCTTTCCCAGTTGCCGCAAATGTTCATTCTGGTCGTATTCGGCTTTTGCGTGATCGGAGCTTCGCTCGATACTCCGGTCACCTTTCGGCAGTCATGGGAAATGATGCGGGGCAAATTCTGGCCCATACTCCTGACCTACTTGTTGTGGTGGGCGCTCCGTTCCCTTCCCGGCACAGCCCTCGTCCCTTTCGGCATGGATTATCCGAATCTCCTTGATATCTATTTTAACTGGCTCAGCCGCCCATTGCGGGCCATAATCAACGTTTTCTTCTTCATCACCGCCGCTGTCTGGTACGAAAAACTGCGGGTGTCCGAGGAGTCCCGTCAGCCTGCCGGGTGAGTGGTTCCGCTTTCCCTTTTGTCCATACCGCCTTTGTGCTATTGGTTTGCGCTGCCGGGAAATGCGGATTTCACGGGGGTGGCCGTTGACATTGCGCATTCCGAACATATGTAGCAAAGCAGTGCCTGTGCAGCGAGAGCTTCGCTGCCGTTATTGCAAAAGACTCTGTCAGGAGACTCCATATAATGCTCAAGTTTCTTTTTGGTTCCAAGAACGATCGATACCTGAAAAAGCTCAAGCCCATCATTGCCGAGATCAATGCTCTCGAACCGAAGATGGAAGCCCTTTCCGATTCCGATTTTCCCGAAATGATCGCCAAATGGCGCGGACAGGTCGAGACCGGCGACAAGACCCTCGACGACCTGCTGCCTGAATGCTTCGCCCTTGTCCGTGAGGCTGGCAAGCGCGTGTTCGATCCGCCCATGCGCCATTTCGACGTGCAGCTCATCGGTGGCTACGTGCTCCATCAGGGCAAGATCTCCGAAATGAAAACCGGTGAAGGTAAAACGCTCGTCGCGACCCTGCCCGTGGTGCTCAACGCGCTTTCCGGCAAGGGGGTCCATGTCATCACGGTCAACGATTACCTCGCTTCCCGTGATGCTGAGTGGATGAACCAGCTGTATTCTTTCCTCGGTCTTTCCGTGGGCGTCATCGTTCACGGCATTACCGATCAGGAACGCCAGGAAGCCTACCGTGCGGATATCACCTACGGAACCAACAACGAGTTCGGGTTCGACTACCTGCGTGACAACATGAAGTTCTACAAGGAACAGCTTGTTCAGCGTCCGCTCAACTTCGCCATCGTTGATGAGGTTGACTCCATTCTTATTGATGAAGCCCGTACCCCGCTCATCATTTCCGGTCCCGGTGAGAAATCTTCCGGCCTTTACCGCCGCATCGACGCCATCGTGCCGAATCTCGTCAAGTCCTCACCCATGGACCCCGAAGACAAGGAAGCCGTGCCCGACGGTGATTTCGTGCTCGACGAAAAGACCAAGTCCATCACCCTCACCGACGCAGGTGTGGAGAAGGTCGAAGGCATGCTTGACGTGGACAACCTCTTTGATCCGCAGCACATCGCGTTGCAGCACCACGTCAATCAGGCGGTCAAGGCGCATCACTGCTTCCAGAAGGATGTCGAATACATCGTCAAGGACGATCAGGTCGTGCTCGTCGATGAATTCACCGGCCGCCTCATGCCCGGTCGCCGTCTTTCCGACGGTCTGCATCAGGCCATTGAAGCCAAGGAAAACGTCAAGGTCGAGGCCGAGAACCAGACCCTCGCTTCCATTACCTTCCAGAACTATTTCCGCATGTATGACAAGCTCGCGGGCATGACCGGTACAGCCGACACCGAAGCTGTCGAGTTCGGTCAGATTTACAACCTCGAAGTCATTGTCATCCCCACGCATCGGGAAATGGTCCGCAAGGATCACCCGGACGCCATCTACAAGACGCAGGAACAGAAATACGAGGCCATCGCCGAGGATATCAAGGACTGCTACCATCGCGGACAGCCCACCCTCGTCGGTACCGTCTCTATTGAAAAGTCCGAGCATCTTTCCCGGCTGCTCAAGAAAAAGAAGGTCCCGCACGAAGTGCTCAACGCAAAGCAGCATGAGCGTGAGGCCGAGATCGTGCTTGAAGCCGGTCATGCCAAGAAGGTCACCATCGCCACCAATATGGCGGGCCGTGGTACCGACATCAAGCTGGGCGAGGGCGTACGCGAACTCGGCGGCCTGCACATCATCGGCACCGAGCGGCACGAGTCCCGCCGTATCGACAACCAGTTGCGCGGTCGTTCCGGTCGTCAGGGCGATCCGGGTTCCTCCCGTTTCTACCTTGCGCTCGATGATGACCTGATGCGCCTGTTCGGTTCCGACAAGCTTCAGGGCATCATGGAAAAGCTCGGCCTTGAAGACGGCATGGCCATCGAGAACAAGATGGTCTCCGGTGCCATTGAAAAATCACAGACCCGCGTGGAAGGACATCACTTCGAAATACGCAAGCAGCTTCTCGAATACGATGATGTCATGAACCAGCAGCGCGAGGTCATCTACACCCTGCGCCGCGAGCTCATGAAGGCCGAAACCGTGGAAGACATCGCCCGCGAGTACGCCGTTGATCTGCTTGAGGAAATCCTTGAACCCGCCCTCGACATGAAGGATGTTGACAAGGACACCGAAGAGTCCGTCCGTGTGCGTCTCGAAGAAGTGTTCAACTTCGAACGTTTTGAGGCATGGAACGACGTCGTTCTTCCGAAACGGGAACAGGCTGAGGAATGGGTGGAGAATATTTTCGCCTATCTGCGGACCTCCACCGGCGAACATTATCAGGAAATTCTGCGTTACTTCCTGCTCGATTCCCTTGATCGCAACTGGAAGGAACATCTGCTCAACATGGATCATCTCCGCGACGGCATCGGCCTGCGCGGCTACGGTCAGAAAGACCCGAAGCAGGAATACAAGCGCGAAGGGTTCGAACTCTTCTCAGAGCTTGTCTACACCATCAAGGAAAGCGCCATGCGCGCCTTTTCCCATCTGCGCATCGAGGCCGAGGTCAAGGACGAGGAGTTCCAGCACGAACAGTCCGAAGAACTCGAATACACCGATCACGAGTCCGCGCAGGACAAGAAGCAGGCTCCGGTCAAGAAAGATCCCAAGATCTCCCGCAACGCCCCCTGCCCCTGCGGCTCAGGCAAGAAGTACAAGAAGTGCTGCGGGCAATAGACCGTAATTGATTACGAATGGAAGAAGCGGGTGCCGTTGGGTGCCCGCTTCTTTTTTTTTGCTGTGCGCGGAGTGTGGGAGTGGGGGTGCCTCCGGCGGCCCCTTCGGGGGACCGCTGCGCGGGGCTGCTGCCGTGTGGCCCCTTTCAGGGGGACCAGAGCGCTGCTCTGGACTCGCCAAAGGCCGAGGGCCTTTGGAATCCCGGTGCGCCTTGGGCGAGCTGCGCTGCTGCGCCGTTAACGTTTCGGGCCGGGGGAAATGGGTGGATGCTTGTGCGATTTGCCGGGGCATGGACAGCCATTTCCCCCGGCCCGAAACGAGAGGTTTTTTAAGAGGAGAAAAGGCAAAAGGGGGGGGAGGTGATTATTCTTGGATTCTTTATTTTGAAGCCCACAAAAAATCAGTGATGGTGGAGGCGTGTTGAATGCGTTTGGTTGATCAAAATTTGGGCTACAACAACCGCTTCACATTCATGCTTCCCATCGGCAACTAGACCTTTTGGGCTGCCCAATATGCTGTCACTTTGTTAATCACTGCGTGTGCAATCTTGTCCATCTTACTGCCTTTAGAGTAGTCGGCAGGAGCAACATAATTCACGCGACCTTCTTTTTTCAGTCGTTCAGCTAGTTCTTTCGAAGTATTCGGCTTGTATACTGCTACAGAATGACCACCAAGAGCTTTAACAAGTCTCATGCATGGGACATCTGTAGCCCCGTCACCAACAAACACCATATTTCTAAAAGGGACTTCCCGGTCATCAAGTTGAATGAACTCATTAACTTTTTTATTGTCCCATAAGTCCAATACTCCCTTATTAATTCGAAAAAGGAACTGCGTTTTGGTCGTATAATTGATAGCAAGTCCAGCAGCTTCAGCGACATCGTGGTGGTCGTACATAAACGATGAGGCGTAAATTTTTTTAAACTTTGAAGCTATTGATGTCCCCATAAGCATCTCTCGAATGCCTGAAGAAACAATATAGTGCTGAGGTATCAGATTTTGACTTTTTGCATACTTGTTAACACGATCAAACCACCCTTTCACTCCTGAGAACAGTTTGATATCTTTGGCGTAATCCTTGAAGTCTTTACGAGTTACTCTAACGCCATGCTCGTTAGCCTTTCGAAGCATAAGGTGCATGTAGGCCAAAATCTCATCAGCTTGCTGCTCTTTAGCTTTACTCTTTACCTCTCCCCAAAACTTTCTAGAATTCAGATTCAGCTTGGGGATAAAGTCATACTCCTGCATATTCCCTGGAGATAATGTTCCGTCAAAATCATAAATAAATGCTACGCGTTGCTTCCTAACTGCCATATATTACCTCACCAAATAGGATTTAGAGTATTTCTAGACACTGGAAGAATAACGATTTTATCCAGCAAAGCCAAGTTCCCCACCAAATGGTCCCTTACCGATTGAAATACTATGGTTTTTTAAGTCTTCAATTCTATAACATGTCTTTAATAAAATAGAACAAAATCTTACATCCCCTAAAGCCCCGCACGAGCTTAGTTCCATTCCAACTCATACATCCTAAGTACAGTTTACACACGGCTTTAGTCAGTTATCTTAGATAGTTCACTCCATAACCGGTTGGTCATCCGGCTGAGCGCCAACAGTAAAAGGACCGATCAGCCAATCAAGCTAAACGGTCCTTTTGCTTAAGAAAATATGGTGGTAGAGCTGGAGGGAATTGAACTCACGACCTCTTGAATGCCATACAAGTGCCTTTCTCCTTATTCATGGCGCGCCTTTCTGCGTCCGCACATACCCGCCGAAGGCGCACCAAAAAGCTTAGGAGATTCTCAAGAACCCTTCACGAAGGGTTCTTGAGCCGCCGGAGGCATTCTTCTCCTCGTCTTCCTCTAGCTCGTGGCTTCGTCCACGCCTGCGTCGGCGAAGGTTGCCATGTTGTTGTACATGTCGGCTGCGCTTCGGACGAGATACATGGCGCAGGCCGCGCCGGTGCCTTCACCGAGCCTGAAGCCGAGATCGAGATAGGGTTTCATGCCGAGTGACTGGACTGCGGCGGCGTGTCCGGGTTCGGCGGAGGCATGGCTGATGATGCAGTAGTCTTTGACGGCGAGGCAGATTCTGGATGCGGCAGTGTATGCTGCGGTTGAGATGAATCCGTCCACGCTGACGAGCTGGCGGTTCTTGGCTCCGCCGAGGATGAGACCTGCAAGGGTGGCGATTTCGAGGCCGCCGAGTGCTGCGAGGATTTCGACGGGATCGCCGGATTCCACGGCATCCTTGTTGGCGGTGAGGCCTTTGCGGATGACGAGTGCCTTGCTGACGACGCCGCCCTTGTCGAGTCCTGTGCCGGGACCGGTGATGGTCTCGGGATCAAGTCCGAGATAGGCGCTATAGAGCGCGGTGGACGGGGTGGTGTTGGAAATGCCCATGTCGCCGGTGCCGAGTACTTTGACGCCATCGTCGTGGGCGCGGTCGGCAAGGGAGATGCCGAGGAGCAGGGCCTTGAGGCATTGCTCGCGGGTCATGGCAGGGCCTTTGGCGAGGTTGGCGGTGCCGGGGGCGATCTTTTCCTGAATCAGGTTGGGATGCTCGTCGTATCCACCGCCGCAGGAACCTGCGTCCACTACGTAGAGCTGTGCTCCGGCGGTCTTGGCGAGGACGTTGATGCCTGCGCCGTTGTTGAGGAAATTGAGAATCATCTGGCGGGTGACTTCCTGCGGGAAGATGGAAACGCCTTCGTCATTGACGCCGTGATCGCCTGCCACGGTGTAGATGCGCATGGGGTCGGCAACGGGTGCGCCTTCCTGAATGAGGTACATCTGGAGCGCGAGTTCTTCGAGGCGGCCGAGGCTGCCCTGCGGCTTGGTCAGGTTGTCGAGATGGGCCTGCGCTTTTTCGGTCAGGGAACGGTCAACAGGTGTGATGGACGCGACAGCGGCGTCGAACTGATTCTGCATGTATATCCTCGTTGCTTGTTTGGTTTGTGATGTGTCTGGCAGAGATACACGGTTGGGTTTTGGGTGTAAACTGCGGGCCTGTGTCAAAGTTGAATCCATGGGGTTTCCATGGTATTTCGTCCAAGGCGCATGTGCCGTAATTTCAAATGTTTTGGGACTGGGATGGAAAAGGAAATCTGCATCGTACAAGCCAACTGCCAGGGCGAGCCGCTTCTCAATCGGCTGGCGGCCAGCCCGGAATTTGAGGCGAGGTACGACTGTCGGCTGTTTACCAATTATATCAAGGAACCGATCCCGGATGAGCTGTTCGGGCGGTGTTCGCTGTTTTTGTATCAGTACCTCAATCCGGATTGGGGCGAGTTCGCATCGGAGCACCTGCTGCGGAAACTGCCGGACAGTGCCCGGTCGCTGTGTTTGCCGAATATGTTTTTCAAGGGGTACTGGCCGTTCTGGAGCGGTGAATTGGGGTTCGACTACCGCTGTACCCATCTTGATGAGATCATTGCTCTCGAGTTGCCGCCGGAAGAAACCATTTTGCTGTTCCTTCGTTCTGATGTCACGAAGAGGGGTTTGTCTGACCGTATGAAGGCTTCCATTCAGCAGGAGCGCGAACGAGAGAAGCATACTCCAGTCAAATATCTAGATTTCATTGTTGAAAATTACGGCAGACAGCGGCTGTTCAATACCGTGAACCACCCCGGTTCAATACTTATGAACATCGCGGCGCGGGGAGTGCTGGAACAACTCGATTTGCAATCGGCTGATGAAGCTGTGCTGGAGGCAATGGGTGAACCTTTCCCGGAATTCGAGCAGCCTATCAATCCGAAAGTGGCGCAGGCCAACGGCTGGGACTTTGCCGATCCTGATACCCTGTATCAGGTTTATGGAAGGAAACTGACTTTTGCCCGGTACATCGCCAATTATGTCATTGCCAAGCAGCAAGGGGTGGCAGACTTCATAGGATTCCTTCAGGGCGACCAGATCGTGATCTAGTCCCGTTTATTCTTCGAACACCTTGACGATTTTTTCCATCAGGGGCGAGCGGCTTCGACCGGCCGGATAACACAGTCCCACGCTGCGGAACATGCGCGGCCCGTCAAACGGCACGGTCGTCAATTCGGAAGATATCTCCAGCAATCCGGTCGGCAGGAACGAGATGCCGATTCCGGCCTGTACCAGATGCATGACCTGCGTCTTGTGGTCGGCGCGTGCGAAAATGTCCATCCTGTATACGGATTCAGCCAGAATGCCGATGGTCTGCTGGTGTGCCTCACATGGCGGGCACTCAATAAAGCGTTGACCGTTGAGGTCTTCCGGCGTGATGAGCTTTCGCCCTGCGAACGGGTGGTCTTTCCTGACGCAGAGAGCATAGTCTTCTTCCCAAAGCGGGAGAAAAAGTTCGTCTTCGCGCTTGAGGACATCAAGCGTGATCCGTGCATCCGAAATGGCTTCGTGATCGACCATGCGGAAATTGAGGTCCGGGTATGCAAGGTGCAGTTTTTCCAAGGCCGCACACATCCGGGATGGACTGAGGTCCTGAAAGGTGCCGACGACGAATGTGCGTCCTTTCCGTTCTTCCCGGAACATGGCTGAAAGATCGCGGGACTCATCCAGCAGACGCCGTGCGCGGGGGTAGAGATGGTCCGCCTCATCCGTGGACGTCATTCCCTTGGAGCCGCGTTCAAACAGCTTGGTGCCGAGTTCGTCTTCGAGTTGGCGCAGCGCATTGGAAAGGGATGGCTGGGAAACGTAGCACCGTGCCGCAGCTTTGGTTGCATTGCGTTCTTCATATACTGCCACAAAATAATTCAGTAATCTCAGGTCCATGATGTATCCATAGTTTCGGCTTATGGGAGAGCCATCGAATAAATATTTCCCCCGCATGCGGCGGAGGTGTATGGCTGTACTTATTGAAATCACAGGCGGTTCATGTCGCCGAAACCATACTATCAGGAGAAAAACCATGAGCAAACAACTTATCGTCATCACCGGAGCCAGTTCCGGCATTGGAGAGGCCATCGCCCGCAAGCTCAGTGCCGCAGGACATCCCCTGCTGCTGCTCGCCCGTCGTGTGGACCGTCTTGAAGCCCTTGGGCTGCCGGATTGCATGTGTGAAAAGGTGGATGTCACCGACCGTGAAGCATTGGAACTTGCGGTACGCAAGGCCGAGGCAGAGTTCGGTCCGGCAGATTGCCTTGTCAACAATGCGGGCGTCATGCTGCTCGGGCTGATTCATGACCAGAACCCGGATGAGTGGAAGAACATGTATGACGTCAATGTGCTCGGTCTGCTGAACGGCATGCACGCCGTGCTCGGTTCCATGAAGGAGCGCAAGGCAGGTACCATCATCAACATCAGTTCCGTGGCTGGCCGCAAGACTTTCCCGAACCATGCCGCATATTGCGGCAGCAAGTTCGCGGTTCATGCCATCAGTGAAAACGTGCGCGAAGAAGTGGCGGCCGACAACGTGCGTGTCATTACCATTGCCCCCGGTGCGGTGGAAACCGAACTCCTCAGCCACACCACGTCCGATGACATCAAGGCTGGGTATGATGCATGGAAGGAAGACATGGGCGGCGTCATGGTCCCGCAGGATATTGCTGATGCCGTGGCCTATGCGTACGGCGTGCCGCAGAATGTCTGCGTGCGCGAGATCGTGATCGCGCCAACCAAACAGCAGCCGTAGCAACGGAAGGGTTTCCTTCTTCTGGGTGCAAAAAAAGTCCCCTGCCGACAGTGTCGGCGGGGGACTTCATTTTTTATTGTCATTCGCTATTTCGATTTGGCGAGAGGCCAGACCTCATCGACTTTCTCGATGGTCTTGATGGTGATGCGTTTGCGGAGCTCTTCGGGAATCTCGGCCAGATCCTTTTTGTTCTGGGCCGGGATGAGCACTTTTTTCATGCCCCGGGAGACGGCTGCGAGGATCTTTTCCTTGATGCCGCCTACGGGCAGGACGCGTCCGCGCAGGCTGATTTCACCGGTCATGGCGATGTCCGGGCTGATAGGGGTGTCCGTGAGCGCGGAGATAAGCGCGGTGACCAGCGTGACGCCTGCGGACGGGCCGTCCTTGGGCGTGGCTCCGGCGGGAACGTGGACGTGGATGTCGAGTTCCTCGCTGAATTTCGGGTCGATGCCGTACTTGTCTGCACGGGCGCGGGCGATGGACAGGGCGGCCTGAGCCGATTCCTTCATGACATCGCCGAGCTTGCCGGTGAGGGTGAGCTTGCCCTTGCCGGGCATGGTCGTGACTTCGATGTGCAGGATTTCACCGCCCACAGGGGTCCATGCGAGGCCGACGGCAACGCCCGGGGGCAGGGTGGTTTCCTTTTCATCGTCAAGGAAGTGCGGCGGACCGAGAAGCGTGTAAAGGTTTTTGGCAGTGACCTTGAATGGTCCTTTTTCGCCTTCGGCCTTTTTGCGTGCCATCTTGCGGCAGAGGGTGCCGATCTCACGTTCCACGTTGCGGAGTCCTGCTTCGCGGGTGTATTCGCGCACGACCTTGGAGACGAGTTTGTCGCTGATGACCATCTCGTCCTTCTTGAGACCGTTTTCAGTGGTCTGGCGCGGAATGATGTAGCGCCGGGTGATGACGGTCTTTTCCTGCTCGGTGTATCCGGGGATGCGGATGATCTCCATGCGGTCGCGGAGCGGGCCGGGGATGGAGTCGAGCATGTTGGCGGTGCAGATGAACATGACTTTCGACAGGTCGAAGGGCACGTTCAGATAGTAATCGGTGAACGAGAAGTTCTGTTCCGGGTCGAGCACTTCGAGAAGCGCGGACGACGGATCGCCACGGAAATCGGAACCGAGCTTGTCGATCTCGTCGAGCATGATGACCGGGTTGCGGGTTCCGCACTGCTTGATGGCCTGAATGATGCGACCCGGCATGGCGCCGATGTAAGTGCGGCGGTGGCCCCGGATTTCAGCTTCGTCGCGCATGCCGCCCAGCGACATGCGGTGGAACTTGCGTCCCAGAGAACGGGCGATGGACCGGCCCAGCGAGGTCTTGCCCACGCCGGGAGGGCCTGCGAAGCAGAGGATGGGACCTTTCATCTTCGGGTTGAGCTTGCGGACACTCAGGTATTCGAGGATGCGTTCCTTGACCTTTTCCAGATCATAGTGGTCCTCGTTGAGTATTTTTTCGGCCTTCTTGATGTCGAGACGGTCGCGGGAGAGTTTCTTCCACGGCAGTTCGATCATCCAGTCGAGATAGGTGCGGATGACCGTGGCTTCACTGGATTCCGCATGCATGGACTCAAGTCGGCGTAACTGCTTGTAGGTCTCTTTCATGACCTCCTTGGGCATGCCGGACTTGGTGATGCCCTCGCGCAGTTCCTCCATCTCTTCGCTTTCGTCGGCGTCGTCGCCGAGTTCTCGTTTGATGGCCTTGAGCTGTTCGCGCAGGTAGAAGTCGCGCTGTGCCTTGTCCATGCCTTCCTTGGCCATGGTCTGGATCTTGCTCTGCATGGATGCCACTTCCACTTCCTTGAGCAACTGGCTGTTGACCAGTTCAAGGCGTTCCATGGGGTCGTGACATTCGAGAATTTTCTGGGCTGCGCTGACCTTCATTCGCAGGTTGGACGCGATGAGATCGGCGAGACGGCCCGGTTCGCTGACGTTGTTGAGCACGCTCATGATGTCCTGAGAGGAGATGCCGCGCAGGGAAAGGATGCGTTCGGACTGTTCCCGGGAAGAGCGGACAAGAGCTTCCTGCTCGCTGGTCAGGGGCGGAGTTTCCGGCTCCATGAGCGGTTCGAGCTCCGCGATGTGATACGGATCATTGGACGTGAAACGTGTGACCTTGGCGCGGGCGAGACCCTGTACGAGCACCTTGAGGCGTCCGTCGGGCATTTTGAGCATGCGCATGATCATACCCACGGTTCCGGTCATGTAGAGTTCGTCCGGATCTGGGTCTTCCACGGCTTCGTCTTTCTGGGTGAGGATAAGGATGTAGCGGTCACCGGACAGGGCTGCGTCAACAGCCTGTACGGATTTTTCGCGTCCCACGAACAGAGGCAGGATCATGTAATTGAAAACAACGATGTCGCGCACGGCGAGAACGGGCAGCACCTGCGGAATGTCCGTCGGGCTTGCGCCGGGGAGTTCCTCGCCGTCGCCGAACATGCCCGCTGTGCCGGCCGTGCCGGTGAGCGCCTCGATGATATCAGGCAGGTCTTCGTCCTTGCCCGGGGCATCCGGTTGGCGTTCAGGTTGTTTCTTTTCCTGTATTCCCGGTTTTCTTTTCCGGATTTTCGCCGGTTTGATCGGCGATTTATTTTTCTTTTTACTCAAGGTGTCATCCTTTGATTTGTGTGAAAATGACGTCTGCTACCCCTAATAAGTCGTCATTTCGGCTTGGCAAGCTATTATTTTATGTAAAAATCGGGTTTTAATAACGGGCTTTGAATCCCTTGAAAATCTCGTCGGGGTCCGTGAAGTCCGTTGTGACGTCGCTCACCCGGGCGAGAGGCGGTCCGTCGTAGAGGCGTGCGCGGTACTCTTCCAGTTGGGTAGTGCTTCCCTGCGCCGTGACTTCGACACAACCGTCGGAACGGTTGCGAACCCATCCCGCGAGATTCATTTCGCGGGCTGTTTCCGCAGCCCATGCACGATACCAGACGCCCTGAACCTTGCCGTGAATGATGCAATGCATTTCCTTCATGTGGCGGGCCTCCGTGGGTTGAATTCAAATGTTAGAGTCGTCCGTGGTCGTTGAAACTGTAATAGTCGTGGTCCGTGACGACGATGTGGTCAAGCACCCGGATGTCAAGGCCTGTGGCGGTTTCCCGAATGCGGTCGGTGAGCGTTATGTCCTCCATGGACGGGGACGGGTCGCCTCCGGGGTGGTTGTGGGCGAGGATGATGCTCGCGGCTTCGAACCGAAGTGCGGCGGCCATGATTTCGCGGGGGAAAACCGGTGTGGCGTCAATCGTTCCCTTGCTGACCTGCTCCCATGCGATGACCCTGTTCTTCGTGTCCAGAAATGCCACCCAGAATTCTTCCGTCCCTTTGTTGCCGATACGTGCCATGGCCGCTTTCGCGACTTCCGTCGGATTGGACAGCGGGGCTTTGCTGCGGGTGGACGCTTCGCCTACGCGTGCAAAGACTTCCTGTATGAGTGCCCACTGGGCAAGAACCGACGGACCGATGCCTTTGATGTCGGAAAGCAGGGCCGGGCGTGCCATTATCGCGTCTTTCAAGGAACCGAACCGCTCGATGAGTTCCTTGGCGAGCGGTTTTGTATCCCGGCGGGGGATCACCAGAGCCAGAGCGAGTTCGAGAATCTCGTAGTCGGCAAGGCTGCGGCTGTCCCGCGCCAGCTTTTCCTTGAGGCGCTGGCGGTGGCCGAGATAATGGGGCTTCTTGGTTTCCTTCATATCGGGGGAGTCAAGTTCCTGGGTATTATTTGAGCGAGTTTATAACGTGAAAATCAATAGCGGCGGGCCTGCTGTTTCGGTTGGAACAGATCAATGAGTCCCGCGATGAGGATGTCCATGACCTCTTCATACCTTCGCGCGCCGGTCTTGATGGAAAATTCCGCGTCCAGGGCAAGGTCGATCATGCGGGCGACTCCCTGCCTGCCGAGGCGTTTGGCAATGGGGGTTTTCCGCTTGATGACATACGGGTTGCCCTTAACCTTTTCTCCGCTCACGATCTGGCCGTACATGCGGGCCTGACTGGCGAGGAAACCGATGAGGTTGAACAGCATCTGGTCCTTGGAACTTTTTGAGTGGTCGTCAATGACCCGTTTCCAGACAGCGGCTTCGGCACCCGGTTTCCCAAGGGCGTCCATGAGGTCGAAAAAGGCCATCTCGCCGGTGTTGGGGATCAGGTCCACATGGTCGCGGGTGACGGTTCTTGCATCGCCTGCGGCCAGTTCCATCTTGCCGAGTTCAAGGCGCGCGGCCACGGCGTCCGTGGGCAGGGCCATGATAAGGGCACGGTCGGCCCCCGGCTCAAACGTGATGCCGTTTTGTGCGGCCCAGTCGCGTACAAACGCGCCGAGGGTGTTCTGGTCAAGCCCGGGCGACTCCCATATCCAGTTTTCCTTTTTTGCCTTTTTGAACAGGTTGCGGCGGGCCAGCGTGGCCGGGACCGGTGCTTTTTTGGTTTTCCATTGCCCCTCAAGGCAGAAGATCGGGAAAATCTCATTGGACAACCCTTTGACCCCGGCGTCGAGTTTGTCCCACTGCTCGGCCTTGAGCGCATGGGCACGGCGGACAACGAGTGCCTTGGGCTGTGGAAACAGGCTCTTGATGGTCAGGTCTGTCCAGAATGTCGCCGGAAGCGGGTCGTCGTCATCGCCCCAAAAGGTTTTTGTTTCCCATCCCTGCTGGCCGGATGTGCCAAGCCGCTCGTCAATGTGCGATTTGATGAGCTGCGGGTCGGGGCAGACGAGGAAAAGATATTTAGGACGGTTCATGGAGTACGGCCCTGCCTAGTAGTTCTGTGACATTCTGTCGGCGAGTCGGCGGATGCCGAGCAGGGTGACTTCCTTGTCGGCCTCGGCTTCCTGGCCGGAAAAAAACGGCCAGCTCTGGCTGATGGAGCCGGAATTCCAGATTATGGAGCCGTCTGTTGCGGATTTTATTTCCGCGGAAAAGACGAAGTTGGCCGATGATTGCAGCGTCTGGTCCTTTTCGCCGGACACGGTGGTCGGGCGGTAGAATTTTTCGATGTTGATGGTGATGAGTGCGTCTGCCTGTGACTTGCTGTCCACCCATTTGACTATTCCCCGGCGGGTGAGTTCGTCCCTCAGTATTCTTCTGATGCGTGGCTCCAGCCATGAGATGGTGGTCGGGTTTTTCACTTCGGCGATGGCGAGAGTGCGGTCCTGTTCGGAAAGGACGGATTGGCCCTGTTCTCCGAAGCCATAGCCGCAGGCCGCGAGCAGCAGGGGGAGTGTCAGCAGTATATATCGAAAATATTTCATCCAGTTCTCCGTGTCGGGGTGATTCTGGCGAAAAAGGATACGTGGAAACCCTGCAAAGGTCTACCGGCAGACCGAGGTAGTTGGAACTTTGGGGGAGACGGTTTTAATTTTCATGAGTTTTTTCTCGTTTTCCCTAAAGCAAACAGTAAATGTCGCCGATAGTATTCATGACGAGCTGAAATATTGGTGGCTCGCGGAGATGGAAATTCAGGGTTGGGAGACCCTTCAAAACCCGCAGAAATGCGGGGAGGGAGATTCGGGATATGGCCATGGACGGCGATATACTTTTCTCGGTAATCACCCCCTCCACCGGCAACAGGCCCAAGGCCTTGCAAATGGCGGTTCGATCTGTCGAGCAGGCGGCCCGGTTTGCCGGACTGGAAACGGGACAATTGGAAATTCTCATCGGTTTCGACGGCGTCAAGGGGAAGTGTCCCGAGTGCGCGTATCCGGTGCGCTGTTTCAATCTGCCCAGTGACAACGACTGGGGAAACGGCATTCGCAATACGCTGCTCAAGATCGCAAGCGGTGAGAAACTGATTTTCCTTGATGACGACAATGTTATCAAGCCGTACACCCTTCGGAATTATCTCAAACATTTCGATGCCGAAATGGTCATCGGGCGTATTGATACGCAGTTGGCTTTTGACAAGCCGTTTTTGCCGGTGTCCGATTCCGGGTCGCTTGTGAGGCCGGGGAATATCGATCCGTTGTGCCTGTGCGTGTCCCGCCGTCTGGTCGTGGACCGTTGCGGCGGGTGGAGGCACTGCGGCAGGTACGAAGCTGATTACCTCAATATCTTTGATTGGTATCGTCGGACGCACAGTGTCACGGTGACCGAAGAGGTCGTCGGCGTATATGATGCCGGTCGCAGTCTGGATAACAGCGCGTTGTCCAGACGCCAGATGAATCTCCTGGACCGTCTTGCCAATGAGCGTTCCGTGAAGGTGGCCGACCTTGGCCGGCCGGTTTCGGGCGGAGTTGACGCAGCCAGACTCTAATTTCTTTTCCCAAGATCTTTTTTTGCCGGTTCGGGGTGTTGTGCCTTGAACCGGCATTTTGCGTAATTGGATATTGATGTAATATATAATTTCATACCGTCTGTGTTTCTTACATACTCCTGAACGGCGACCTGCAGTTTCGGTTGCCGATTGAAAATCTGCATCAAGACGGACAGGAACAACATGACAATTGACCATACCATTATCATCGGGTTGGCCGTATTCGTTTCCGCGGTTCTGCTCGGCGTCTCCCTGATACTGATTACGCGTCTCCGGCGTCAGCTTGAAACCGCGCATCAACTGATATCCCAGTTGACGGCTGCGGATGAATTGACCGGACTTCCCGGACGGCGGCAGTTTTTTGAAAGTTTTAACGGTGAGATCGACCGCGCGAGCCGGTATGGCAGTGAATTGTCTTTGCTGGTTGTGGACATAGATCATTTTAGCCGGGTCAACGATACGTATGGACATCGTTCGGGCGACAAGGTGCTGAAAGAGGTGGCCCGCCTGTTGTCGGCCAATGTGCGGACATCGGATACCGTGGCACGATACGGCGGCGAGGAATTTGTCGTTCTGCTGCCGTCGACCGGTGCTGATGAGGCGCGTCGGGCTGCGGAAAAACTGCGGGTGGTGGTGGAGGTCAACGACATGACGCTTGAAGGGCCGAAGATCAATGTGACCATCAGCGTTGGTGTCGCGGACTTCGAGTCTGTGCGGGATCGTGACGGCAACCCCAGAGATGACATGATCCGTGCTGCCGGACGGGCGTTGACGGTGGCCAAGGAAGCCGGACGCAATCGCGTCAGAATTCATGAAAGTAGCGGGGAGAAACAATTCTCCCTGATCTGATTTTCTCCCTTGCTTTCGGCTTTTGAGTGACTATTTTCTTTCGGATGAAAACCGAGTGCTGTGATGGTCTTGGGGCTGTTTTGTCGTATTTGACTGATTTTTCAGCCGTTTTATGCGAAAATTTTCTCCTTTCCCACCGACAGCTTTTGCGATAAGAAATTTGGTTCCCCATGGTCTGGGGCAGGCTTTGTCCTGCGCGGCTTTTTCGGGGCTAAAGAACAACGAGGTAATGCGAACATGGCACTGTGCACGATTGAAGAAGCCATTGAGGATATCCGCCTGGGCAAAATGGTCATCATGGTGGACGACGAGGACCGCGAGAACGAAGGCGATCTCGTCTGCGCCGCCGAGGCGGTCACCCCTGAACTCATCAATTTCATGGCGACCCATGGCCGCGGGCTGATCTGCCTGCCCATGAGCAATGAAATGGCCGATGATCTTGGTCTTGAACTCATGACCAAGAAGAACGAGTCCGGGTTCGGTACCAACTTCACCCTCTCCATTGAGGCGCGTGAAGGCGTAACCACCGGTATCTCGGCTGCTGACCGCGCCACCACGGTGCTGGCTGCTGTCGCTGACGATGCTTCGCCCGAGTCCATTGTCACGCCGGGGCATATTTTCCCCTTGCGCGCCAAGGACGGCGGCGTTCTGGTTCGTGCCGGACAGACCGAAGGCGGTACCGATATCGCTCGTCTTGCCGGTTTCAAGCCTGCTGCCGTAATCTGCGAAATCATGAACGAGGACGGCACCATGGCCCGCATGCCCGACCTCGAAATTTATGCCAAGAAGCACGATCTCAAGATCTGCTCTGTGGCTGATCTCATTGCCTACCGCATGAAGTTCGGCGGCAACTCCATCGAAAAAGTTGGCGAAGCCGATCTGCCGACCCGCTGGGGTGAGTTCAAGAGCGCGGCTTTTCATTCCGAAGCCGATGGCAAGACCCATATCGCGCTGTACATGGGTGACATTCACCCCGACGACCCGACTCTGGTCCGCGTGCACTCCGAGTGCCTGACCGGCGACGTGTTCGGTTCCCTGCGTTGTGACTGCGGCCCTCAGTTGCAGGATGCCATGTGCATGATCCGCAACGAAGGCAAGGGCGTGCTCGTCTACATGCGTCAGGAAGGACGCGGTATCGGACTGGGCAACAAGATCAAGGCGTATCACCTTCAGGATATGGGGTATGATACAGTCGAGGCCAACGTGAAGCTCGGTTTTCCGCCGGATCTTCGCGAGTACGGCACCGGAGCACAGATTCTGGTGGCGCTCGGCGTTTCCAAGATGAAACTCATGACCAACAATCCCAAGAAGATGGTCGGTCTGGAAGGATATGGTCTGGAAGTGGTTGAACGCATTCCCATTGAGGTGGGTGCCTGCGAACTCAATCTCAAGTACCTCAAGACCAAGCGGGACAAGATGGAGCACATGCTTCACATGGACGATGACGACAAGGCATAGCGCCTTCCGGACGGCCGGAAAGTCCGTGATATTGACTTTTCCGGCTATCTGGTCACATAGTACACAGCATATTTACATATAAAAGGGAGAAACACCCATGGCCCTGAAAACAATCGAAGGACAGCTGAACGCCAAAGGCCTCAAGGTGGCCATCGTCGCTGCCCGTTTCAACGATTTCATCGTTGACCGCCTGATCTCCGGCGCTGTCGATTACCTCACCCGTCACGGCGGCAGTGAGGAAGACCTGACCCTGGTGCGCCTGCCCGGTGCTTTTGAAATGCCCATCGCTGCCCAGAAGCTCGCCAAGTCCGGCGAGTATGACGGCATCGTGGTTCTCGGCGCGGTCATCCGTGGCGCAACTCCGCATTTCGATTACGTCTGCAACGAGTGCGCCAAGGGCGTGGCTCAGGCCAGCATGGAGACCGGTGTCCCCATGGGCTTCGGACTGTTGACCTGTGATTCTCTGGATCAGGCCATTGAGCGCGCCGGTTCCAAGGCCGGTAACAAGGGTGTTGAAGCCGCTTCCGCGCTGCTTGAGACCATCCGCGTCCTGGAGCAGCTGTAACTTTCATGGCAGGTAAGAAAAAGGGCAACAGGCCCGGCATCCGCAGGGTGGGACGCACCCTTGCTTTTCAGGTGCTTTACTCCACGCATTTTCGTGAAGCTGAGAATCCCGCAGACATGGAAACCCTGTTTGCATCCAATCCTCTGGTTCAGGAACAGGAGTCCGAGACGGCCGTTGATTTCGCGTATACCCTTATCATGGGGGTGGACGCCAAGATCGCCGAATTGGACAAGATCATCGAGAAGAACTCTCAGCACTGGAAGATCGAGCGTATCGCCAACGTCGAACTCTCCATCCTCCGGCTGTCGCTTTACGAAATGCTGTACACAGATATTCCGGTCCGGGCTGCCATCAACGAGGCCATTGAGCTATCCAAGACCTTCGGTGACGAAAAGTCCCGGGGGTTTGTCAATGGCATCCTCGACGGTGTGGCCAAAAGCCGGAAAAAATAACCAGAAGAACAATTTACGGCTGTCCGTTTTCGGACCGGGGACCCCGTTTCCCGGTCTGATGAGGGGCAGCCTTTCACAAGGATGAGACCATGGCCTTAGGCAAGTACGATCCGGAAAAAATTGAAAAGAAGTGGCAGCAGATCTGGAATGAATCCGGCTGCTTCGAGGTCGAAGTGGACCATGACAAGCCGAAGTACTACGTGCTTGAAATGTTCCCGTATCCCTCGGGCAAGATCCATATGGGCCATGTGCGCAACTATTCCATCGGCGATGTTGTGGCGCGTTTCAAGTCCATGCAGGGTTTCAACGTGCTGCATCCCATGGGCTGGGATGCTTTCGGTCTGCCCGCGGAAAATGCGGCTATCAAGAATGAGACCCATCCTGCCACATGGACTGTCCAGAATATCAGCGAGATGCGCGAGCAATTGCAGCGTCTCGGTTATTCCTACGACTGGCGGCGTGAAATCGCGACCTGCCGTCCTGAATACTATCAGTGGGAACAGAAATTTTTCCTGAAGTTCCTGGAGAAGGGGCTTGCCTACCGCAAGAACTCTCCCCAGAACTGGTGCCCCAGCTGCAACACCGTGCTTGCCAACGAGCAGGTCGAGGAAGGCTTGTGCTGGCGCTGTGATTCCGAGGTCGAGCAGAAAGACATGGAACAGTGGTTCCTGCGTATCACTGATTATGCCGACGAGCTGCTCAAGGATCTCGACATGCTGGACGGCGGCTGGCCCGAGCGCGTGCTGACCATGCAGCGCAACTGGATCGGCAAGAGCTACGGTGCGGAACTGACTTTCCAGGTCAAGGACATGGACGAGACCATCACGGTTTTCACCACCCGTCCCGACACCCTGTTCGGTGCGACCTTCATGTCCGTGGCTGCTGAGCATCCCATGGTGGAAAAGCTCATCGCCGATGTCGATAACAAGGCCGAGATTGAAGCGTTTGTCACCAATATCAAGAATATGGACCGCATCAAACGCGGTGCAGACGATCTTGAGAAGGAAGGCATCTTCACCGGCAAATACTGCATCAACCCCGTCAATGGCGAGGAAGTGCCCATCTTTGTCGCCAACTTTGTACTCATGGGCTACGGTACCGGTGCAGTCATGGCCGTTCCGGCTCACGACCAGCGCGATTTCGAATTTGCCCGCAAGTACGACCTGTCGCTCAAGACGGTCATCAATCCTCCGGCTCTGCATCAAGAGGGCAAGGTCCTTGCCGAGTCCGAGATGGAAGAAGCATACACGGCTCCCGGTATTCTCGTGAATTCCGGTGATTTCGACGGTATGGAAAACGAGGCCGCCAAAAAGGCCATTGTCGAACACCTCGACAAGTCCGGTCTCGGTGAAATGGCGGTCAATTACCGCCTTCGTGACTGGAACGTCTCCCGTCAGCGTTTCTGGGGTGCTCCCATCCCGGTCATCTACTGCGACGATTGCGGCGTGGTACCGGTGCCGGAAGATCAGCTTCCCGTGTTGCTGCCGGAGAACGCGCAGGTCCGTAAGGACGGCAAGTCGCCGCTGCCCGAGATGGAAGAGTTCGTGAACTGCACCTGTCCCAAGTGTGGCAAGGCTGCCCGACGCGAAACCGATACGTTCGACACCTTTTTCGAATCCTCCTGGTACTACCTGCGCTATTGCGATCCCCGCAATGAGACCGAAGCTCTTGGAGGCGAGGAAACCGATTACTGGATGAATGTCGATCAGTACATCGGCGGTATCGAGCACGCCATTCTGCACCTGCTGTATTCCCGCTTCTTCACAAAGGCTTTGCGTGATACCGGGTTCATCAAGACGGCCGAACCTTTCGCCAACCTGCTGACGCAGGGCATGGTGCTCAAGGATGGCGGCAAGATGTCCAAGTCCAAGGGAAATGTGGTCGATCCCAACGCCATGATCAATGAATACGGCGCGGATGCCACCCGTCTTTTCATTCTGTTCGCTTCTCCGCCTGTCAAGGAACTGGAGTGGTCTGATCAGGGACTTGAAGGGGGCTTTCGCTTCCTCAATCGTCTCTGGCGATTGGTTGAAGGGTTGGAAGGACGTCTCGAAGCCGTTGCTCCGACATCCTTCAAGGATCCGCAGGTCGAGGCCGCCAAGAAACTGCGTTTCAAGGAACATGACACTGTTCGCCGCGTGACTCGCGACATCGAGAACGAGTTCCAGTTCAACACCGCCATTGCTGCGGTCATGGAACTGGTCAACGAGATGTACGGTCTGCGTGTTGAATTGGCTGATGCCGATCCCAAGGCGATGTCTTCTGCCATTGCCACTGCCGTTACTCTGCTGTCCCCGGTTGCCCCGCATATCTGTGAAGAATTGTGGCAGGCCATGGGACACGAGACCAGCCTTACCGCCCAGCCATGGCCGACCTATGACGAGGCCGCTCTTGTCAAGGACGAGATCACCATGGTCGTGCAGGTCAACGGCAAGATGCGCGGCAAGTTCCAGGCTCCGAACAATGCGCCCAAGGATGAAATGGAAAAGGCCGCCCTTGAACAGGAAAACGTCGCCAAGTTCCTTGAAGACAAAACTGTCCGAAAGGTTATCGTCGTTCCGAACAAGCTGGTCAATATCGTCGCCAACTAGCGGCGAAGTATGTCAATAATAAATGGCCTCGGCCTGCTTTTGCAGGCCGGGGCTGTTTTTTTTTGCCTCCGGCGGCCAGAGGAAGGGGGGAAGGGAGCACCCCCCTTGAAAGCGGGGTACTCCCTTCCCCCC